>Ga0308170_10000095_pt1 | contig 178330 bp, 317 predicted proteins | sample PhyBR2_2_FD_202136 | JGI IMG/M metagenome (GOLD analysis project Ga0308170, IMG submission 202136) | Phyllosphere microbial communities from UC Gill Tract Community Farm, Albany, California, United States - DLSLSB.R2 | ecosystem: Host-associated > Plants > Phyllosphere > Unclassified | place... | reverse complement strand
GAGCACGGTGACGAGCTCACCCTCGATCTGCTTCGTGCCCTCGAAGGAATCACCATCGAGGTGATCCGGGATGTGAGCGAAGATCACTCGAGTTCCTGGAACCACGAGCTCGGGGCTCCTGATGGCATGGTTCCGGAGCTGGTTGAGGTAGATCTTCTCTCGATCTTTGGAAACGAGCGTCATGGTGTGGTGTACTCCCCTTCAGGAGAAGTTGGATCGGGTTCACTTTGTGGTGCTTCGATCCGATCCTATGTCACTGAAACAGTCCTGTCAACGGACTGGGGAAAGACTGTAGCTGCCCGCCTAAGCCCTCGTCAGTTGGGTCCATGGGCATACACAGAGAGGAGGCCCCGGACGCTGAGCACAGCATCTGAGGCCTCCTAGGCGGTTTCTAGTTCAACTCCTACGGGAGACTCCCACGCCGAACTTGTAATCGGCTTCCCCAATGCTTCTCAGCCAGGATAGCGCACGCTTCGCATCGAGGAGATCTACCTTCGCAGATCTACTGACAGCGAACAGGTACTTCTCCAGGGGAATGGGGGTTTCATCTTGGGGTAGCTCTCCCCGCGCATGGTCGATCACGAGGGCCCAGGCGATACGCTCTTCCTCAGCAAGCGCTCGCTCCCGGCGCTCTGCCTCTGCAAGTCCCTGTAGTGCCATGGTGTCTGCTCCTCTAGTGAACCTGTAGCTCAGTAGCTCACGGTGATGATCTTCACATGGCCCGGAAGCGAGTCAGCGTCGAGCTCTGCTTCGAGGATTCGAGCCTCGTCCTCATCGCTCCAGCGCTCCTTCTCCAAGAGGTCGGGAGGGAGCTGGAAGCCCCGGGGGTCACGGGCCTCAATCCAAGCTTCGACCTCTGAGACGAGCTCTTCGGGAGTGGTCTGACTGTAGTCCCGATCCTCTTCGAAGAAGATGTCGAGCTTGCCCTCATCCTCGCCGAATACCACTGCTTCGGCGAACTCGTGGATGCTTCGAGCGTTGCTGGCTGAGAGAACGCCACCGTCAACGCCTTCCCAGACCTCGATCTTTGAGCGGGTTGCTGTTGCCATGGTGCTTTCCCTTCGGTTCGCCTGCTGTGCTTGGAGCTAACCTATCGACGCAGCCGGGAAAGCGTTGCTGCTACTCGGGAGCATCACCCTCGTGGTCGAGCTGCTCGTGCATGAAGGCCTCGTAGGCGGAGGGGAACTCCTCGTCGCAGAGGGAGCACTGATTGACGAGCTCCGTGAGGGGCTTCGGTCGATCCTCTGCGATCGGCTCGGATGCGCTTGCTGTTGCCATTTGCCTACTCCTTCTAGAAGATTGCGTGGGAGGGGAGCCCTTCGAGCTCATCCTCGCTGAAGCTGTCGATGGTTCCGGGGCCGAAGCTCCAGGATCCCTGGCGCTCGGAGCCATCCACGGGGCAGGGCTTCTCCCAATCTGCGAGAGCCTCGCCCTCTTCGGGAAGGCTGTGGTCGTCCGTGCCGCAGTGGAGGCAGCGACCAGCGCTGAAGACATGCTGAGGGCTGGGAGGATAGATTCCCTCCTGGCTCTCCTTCTGGAGATATTCGCTGAAGCTCATGGTTCTACTGTACACCCTGGGAGCGACATCCGCAACTGCCAGGAAACGAGCGAAGCCCTGCAATCCGAGTGGGACTGCAGGGCTTCGAGGATTGAGCTGGAGTTACGATCAGCTCGTGGCCACCGAGTAGACCAGGTTGGCCAGGTCGGCGAGCTCGGAGTACTGACCCTCGATCTCGGAGCGACCCGAGGAGTGACCGTTCGCGTAGGCCAGCGAGTAGACGGCGTCGGCGATGGAGTCGATGCGGGACTCAGCGATGTCACCGAGGTACTCGGCGGCCAGAGCCGTCCGGAACTCGGAGTCGATCTCGGCGACGGCGGAGTTGTAGGCATCGCGCTCGGGGCCGTGGTTGTCCGGGAAGACGAGGGCGTCGATGCGGGCCTGGAATGCCTCGTAGACTGCGTCCATGATGTGTTTCTCCTTCAAGATCTGTGGTGATGTTTTCGTGGTGTAGTAGGAACATTACACGGGAGTGGACCGCTGCGCAACTCATCTTCGAAAGAAGTTTGGAATCTCTTTCCAACGGCGGAGGGACCCCGAAGCATTCGTTGCCCGGGGGGTCCCTCCGCTGGAGCTACCTAACTACTTCTTCTTGAAGTAGGATCGCTCCTCGACCCACTCGCCTGAGTTGAGCTTGTCGTTGAGGAAACCCTGGAGGTAGAAGCCCCAGTTGAAGGTACCGGGTTCGTAGTGCTTACCCTTGGCTTCGGCGTCCTTGAGGAACTCATCGACGAGATCTACCGGTGCCTGGGGGAGCGCCTCGGTGACCTCCACGGCGGTGAGCTCAGCGAGCCCTGCCAGGACGATGTAGGTTCGCTCGATCTGTTCGAAGTCCGCCGAGCTTCGAGTGAAGTTCAGCGCCGCGGAGTAGACCTCTGCGGAGACCTGGTCGATGGCACCCTCGGAGATCTTCGAGAGGTACTCAGCAGCGAGCGCATCGCCGAACTCCTCCATGAGTGCCTGGTGCGCAGCCAGGTAAGCCTGGCCCTCTTCGTAGTGGGTACCGTGGACCGGCTTGACCAGTCGCTCGTCCCGAGCCTTGAAGGATGCGTGGATCATGGGGAAAGCCTTTCGAAGATCTGCGGTTGGTGTCGTGCTCTAGATGGAACCGTACACGGGCATAGGCTGTAGCGCAACCGCTTCTGGGATCGATTTTGAGAACTGCCGAAGGACGAACTGAGGCCCCGTCCGACCGGGTCTCAGACCGGATCGGGCAGGGCCTCGGAGTCTCGACTTAGTCGAGGATCGTGAGCACGATGGTCCAGGCGTTGGCCGCCTCGTCGAAGCTGATCGACTTGGTCCCCGTGACACAGTTCTGTGTCGGCAGCTTGTCGTTGGTGATCTGGACGGCGTGGCGCACGGCCTTGGCTTCCGAGTTGATGATGGGCGCGGTGAAGAACGGGCCCAGCTCAGCGAGCTGCTCCTTGACCTCGGCGATCCGGGCAGCGCTGATCTTCGGAACGGTGACGGTGATGTAGTTCACGGGGTGCCTCTGCTTTCGATGTGGTGTGGTGGAATCAACCTACACGGATAGCTAGAGGAGTGCAACCATCAGCTGCCGTAAGATCTTAGAAGGACTGCTCGCCGTAGTTGATTTCGATGAGGATGCCCTTGAGTTCAGCCTGACTCGTTGCGCTACGAACATCCTCGATCTGAGTCGAGGGGATCTTGCGCTTCTGGCCGTAGAAACCGGGCCGCAGGTAGAGCCCGTAGGTTCGAGCCTTCGAGCTTGCCTCGTAGTACTCCTCGAAGTCAGAGGCTCTGTTGACAGCCTCCATGAGCTCCGCGAGCTCTTCGGCTGCCTTGAACTCCTCGGAGCTAGCCTTCGATTCTGCCTGGGTCACTGGATCCTCCTGGATCATAGGGTGGTGATTACCCACACTACACGGTAGATGGACTATCCACAATGGCCTATCGACGGAGACCTACCGAGCTCAGGACCCTAGAAAAGAGAGTCCGGGCTACTGCGGGATCCCAGGGCAGAATCAGCTGCAGTAGCCCGGACAGGGTTTGTTCTACTTCTCTGGATTCGCCTCCACGAGCTTTAGATCTGCTGATCTCATCCAGCTCTCTCCAGACCTATTGAGTAGGTCACCGGAGTCGGAATCGAAGCGGATGATCTGGTTGAGATCCGAATCTGCTACCCACATCACCTCGAACTCCATGGGCTTCAGCGAGTAGATCGCTCTCTTCTCAGCTCCGCTTGGGAGCATCGCTCGAACCGATCCGTTGATGCTGTCACCTGGAGCCAGCCGCAGGGTGAGCATGTAGCCCTGGCCTCGAGTGAGCCCGGATACCGTGTATTCGAGCCTATCAGTTGAGCTACCCCTATCGGGGCTTGCCGAGAGGATCTTGGGCTGTGCAACCTTTTCCTCCTCCGGACTGATCAGCACCGTGGGGCGGACTGAACAGCTTCCCCGGATGACTCCCTTGGAGCTGTCATCCCCATAGAAGGCGACGACTCCGTAGGGTTCGGTCGTGAGGCAGAGGTCTACCCTTGGATCATCCAGCTCTGCTTGAGAGTTGTAGGAATCGATCACAGCCCCCGGGTCCGTCCCTAGGCTATCGGCTGTGAGCACGCTCCAGTAAACGGTCGTAGCTGTGGATTCCAGCACGCTGTTCCTGGCGTTTCGAGTGATGTTGCTGTAGGAGATCAGGCTTCCCACAGTGAGAGCGATGATGACGGCCACAGTGACCACCACATCGACGAGTGAAAACCCAGCTTCCTGGGATCCGGGGCGTGAATCTAGAGATGACTTCTTCGGGTTGTCCATCTGTGAACCACTTTTCCAAAACTTAGCCGATCCTTCGGCTGAGTTTAGAACCGGTCAAGACGCAGGGAAACAGGCTCATTGGAGCCCTATCTGTTCGGGTTCTAGGGACCATCCTTGTCCCTTGGCTGTAGCATATCATGATTCCGTTTTCCATGCGGATTCAAGTAGCACCCTGTGCCGATTGCGCGAAAAGCCGGAGGACTCCATTGCTGAAGCCTCCGGCCTTTCGAAGAAATGTTGCCTACTGCATCTTTTGGCGTCGCTCGAGGTTCGTGAGGAGGTTGTCGTGCTTTCCCTTGAGCCCTGCCAGAGCAGCATCGTACTGAGCTCGCTCGAAGGCCAGCCCAGAGTTGTAGGGCCAGACGCCGTGGCCGAGGTTGATGGCGAAGCGGTTGAGCACACTCTCTCGGGTGTCACGGTCGCTCAAACCCAAATCCTCAACATCGCTGAGAAGATAGTCCTCCCCATCGAAGAGGGAGGCGATGACCTTCGGGGAGACCTCGAAGCCACCCTCCTGAGCAATGAGCTCCTGGATCGACTCGAGGCTCTCAGAGAGTACCTCGGCCTTCCTAACTGCAACCGCCTGAGGGCCGAAGCGAAGACCGAGCTCTCGCTGAGCAAGATCGCTCTCAGCAAGTGCCTTGAGGACGCCTCGAACCTCGGCCTTGGCCTGAGATTCGACGCCCTTCTTCGGGCCGTAGACCCGGCGAGCGATGTCCTCGACGAGCTCCTTGGAGAAATCTGCTACCATGAGAAATCAGTCCTTCTGTGCTACCTGGAGCTCTGCGAGGAGCTCATCGTGGGCGGCCTTGAGCAGGCCGAGGAAAGCGTCGAACTCATCGTCGGTGAGCCCGTCGGCGTTCTTGGGCCACTCTTTGCCGATGAGCGCCTGGGAGAGCACCGTATAGGAGTCCTCTCGGATCACCGTGTCATGGGCGCCCCAGTGATCAGCTTCCTTGAGGATGTGGCCGTCCGCGGTGAAGATCCGCTCGGCAACGATTGGATCGACGGTAAAGTTGGTGGCATCGCTGACAAGCACTCGGAGTTCTTCGATGAGCTCATCCCGGGTCGGCTCAACCGTAGGCTCGGCTGAAAACTCAGCTGAACCCCGTGGCTCATCGATTCCCTCAGCGATCTTCTCGGCATCCTGCCGGGAGATGATGCCGAGGTAGATGGCGAGGCCGAGCCGGGCCCACTGACTCCCTTCGGCAGCCTGGGCCGTCTCTCGAACGAACTCCTCGTAGTCGGCGAGTTCCTCAGCAGTGGATTCTCCGTCCTCACTGAGGTGAAGCTTCCTACCGAGGTCCTGGATGCGCTCAAGGGGGATGGCGATGTCTGCGATTGTTGTCATGGTGACTCCAGTCAGTTCAGTACTCTTCGGCCAGGCCGAAGTCGACCATGGTCTTGCCCCGGGACCAGTAGCCCTCGGCAGCCCGCTCCAGGGTGCCCCGGAGCGCTGCGAGCATGCCCTCGGGGGTGCGCCCGCCGAAGTCCACGGTACCGTCAGCGGCGCGGATCACGCGGAGGTAGTGCTCGTCCCGGTCCTCGGCGTCGATGAAGCTCGCCTCGAGGCTCCGGGCGAGCTCATAGATGGCGAAGCCGAACTCGCCGATGGCGGTTCCGCAGAGGATCTTGGTGTCGTAGTGGCAGGCACACATGCACTTGATCAGTTCGCCCCTGGGGCAGTATTTGTGCTCTCCAACCTCACAGAAGATGTGAACGAGGCGCGTCGGCTTGGAGGTCTGTGTGGTGGTCATAGTGCGATCCTATATCCTCAGTTCAGATCCGTCAACCCTCAATCTGCTCTCATCTGACAGCTGTTCTCTCCCCAATGGCGAAGCGCCCCGAACCGATCTTCGGCTTGGGGCGCTTCGCTGCAGTTTGAATGGGAACCGATCAGCGAGTCCAGCCCTCCGGGAGCATCTCGATGGAGAGGTCGCTGGGGTAGATCTCCGTGAAGGGGTAACCCTCGGTGCCGCCTTCCCAGGTGATCGTCGTGGTCTGACCGGCGAAGCCACCCTGATGGATGGACTTGACCTTGCGGGCCCCGTAGTGGCTCGAGACCGCCATGTCACCCACCCGGAGGTGGTCCCGGCGAACCATGCGGCCGCCGTGGGTCGGCCAGGTGAGCCGAGGGTTGTAGTAGGAGCTGACGCTTCCGGCGATGCCGGTAGCCGAGCGCTCCATGGTGCGGGGATCGATGTAGGGCTCCGGGTCCTGCATCTTCAGGTTGTAGTCGTAGGCGAAGTGCTCTGCGTCCTGCTTGACCGCGAACTTCTCCACGACCTCACCGTTGAAGGTGATCCGGTGGCCGTCCTTGTCGTAGATCCGGTAGCCGTTGTAGGGGTCGCCGGAGATGGTGAGCCCGTAGGCCTCGGTGATTGTGGTGGTGTCCATGGAAGTGATCCTATACCCTGTTCTCGTTCTGCGCAACGGTCAGATCTACTTGGAGTTCACACCGGAGATCTCGGTGCGGATGAGACCGCAATCTAAGCCCTCGGAGCCTTGGGGCCGATTCGTCGCATGTGCCGATGGAGAGCGGCGCTTAGGAGGCAATCTCGGGCTGTCTGACCGCCCTCCACCGTCGGGTAGCCCTCTAGCTTCGGTACAACAGCCGTGAACACAGCTCTGCATTTCATCGGGAAATGTCATTCACATGAGTTTCACATATTCGGGCACCTTTTCGACCATTTATGCCGATATTCATTGTGTAGGAACAATCCCACACGAAATGCCATGAAAGGCAGAACGAGGTAAAACAATGACACAGAACAATCGCACAATCCGCAAGGTGACGGCTGCAGAGCTCCAGACCATCCTCTCGACGCTCTCCCTCGCCTCCGTCTGGCCGCAGAATGTCAAGGACTTCATCGCCGCCAACCCCGCTGTGAGCTCCAAGCTCAAGGACAAGCCGAGCGTCAAGAACATTCAGCACCAGATGATTGCCATCTTTGCTGAAAACCTCGGTATCGGCTTTACTCGCGAGGACATTGTTCTCATCGGCAATAAGCTCGGCCGAACAAAGGGCGACCACATTCAGTGGGCCAACAAGATTGAGCAGTCGGGGCTTGTGCTCGACAAGACTGACGGTGGAGCCGGAGGCAAGGGCTACGGATTCTGCGAGCTAACATTCACGGACAGATACCTCACCACCCACCATGACCTCACCACCGACGACGGAAGAGCCGCCAGCGAGAAGCGCCTCCGTCTACTCTTCAAGGACATGAGCGAGGGCAAGTTCGAGAAGGGCCACAAGGACCCTCGGAAGCCACTCACCGACGACAACTGCGTGATGCAGCCCTATCTCATCAATCGTCCCTACCGCAATCGCTACATCTTCGATGACAACGGCCTCCCGTCGGTTCCCAACCCCATCGAGTTCGTCAAGGACCCCAGCTCCTATTATGAGGACGAGGAGGACCTGCGGTTCATCTACGAAGGGCTCAAGGCTCGCTTCGAAGGCGCTACTGTGGTTCCAGCTGACGGCACTCCTGTGGACACCATCGAGGTCGATGAGGACTAAGCTCCGAAGGTCCTCAGGCTGACCGCATCAGCAAGCACTGACTCGACTGAGAGGGGCCGAAACTCGGCCTCTCTCAGCGGGTAGAGCGATCCATTCCGGAAGAGGAAGCGCCTGACTCCGTAGCTTTTCGCTCCGTCGGACTCCTCTGGGGTCGCGGTGGCGCTGTAGTAGCGACCGTCCTCCAGGCTGTCGATGACCTCTCGGAGTGAGTGCTCTCCCCGATCTAGAGTCAGTAGCGGCGTCTCTCTGAACAGGCCGAATCGTGGCCTTGGTTCGCAGCTCTCGTGGGGTACGAAACCTGCGCTGAGCTCTGCGACCTTCTCCTCCGAGAGTCTCTCCCGAGCTGTTCTAGCAAGCGCATCCAGGGGCTGGCAGCCGAGAAGCGTTGCCCTCCGTCGGTCGAAGACAGTCTGGTAGGAACTGCTCACGAGCCTGTCCTCCGGTACCTCGTACTTGCTCAGAAGCCAGCTCTGGCCATAGCCCTTGAGCTCCTCTAGTTCCCTACCCGAGAACCAGAGTGTGAGCAAGCTGAGGTCCTGGAAACCGAAGTACCAGTAGTAGGGGAACTCGATACCCTCTTTCTTCGGATTGTGGTGATTCTCGTGATCGGTGAGCCGCGGAGCAACCTTCGAGTAGGGCCCGAAACCCTCGGGAGTCTCGATCCGATAGACGATGGCCATTCTAGTTCGATCCCTGAGCTTCGGTGGATAGGCTCGCTGTCCAGCGGGAGTCCCGCTTTGGCGGCTTAGTCCCAGGCGGCCTCAATGCTCTCAGCACTCGAACTTCCCCACGAATCTTCTTCGGATCGATGAGCTCTGACTCACTCCGGTGCCTGGCATCGCACACGATCCTGAGTCCACCGCGCTCGTAGCGGTAATGGTTCCGGTTGATCCTATAGTAGCAGCCCTCGATGAAGTTCTCGAAGCATGCACTCAGGATGGCCTGACGCTCCTTTTCGGTGTGAATCCCGGAGTAGAGATCTTCAGCGAAAGCACTGTGCTGGCTTTGACTCATGCAGGGTGCGTGGGGACTGAAGCTGTCTGTCAAGCTTTCGGGCGATTCACCGTCGAGCTTGAGTAGTTCCGAGAGAGGGAGACAGCCGATGAGTTCAGCTTCATCCTTGTCGAAGGCGAGCTGAACTCGACCCCGATCCACTCGCGCATTGCGGAGCTCGTACTTGCTCACGAGCCACTGTTCTCCATCCCTACCGAGGGCTTCAATCGCATCGGGAGAGAACCAGCGACCGAGGGCTGTGAGCGAGTCGAAGCCGAAGACCCAGTGCAGGAGGAAGCGACTGAGCTCATCGATGGTGGGCTCAGGCCTATACTCGTGATCCACCTCTAGGCTCGGCGCGATCTGGGAGTAGGGGCCGAAGCCCTCCCAGTTCTCTACTCGATAGACAATGGCCATTAGCTGATGGTATCTGTAGGACTGCGGAAGCCCAGGGCAAGCCTCGCTCTGAGCCTAATGGCGGGTCGCTTGTCCGTATCTGCGGTAGCCTTGAGTCGAAACTGAGAAACCGGCCTTTCCACTTTGTCTTGAGCTGGTGGTAGAAGACCCCTGAGCGCCGGGAAACTAGGTGTGGGAACGGTTTCCCGAGGCTTGAAAAGTGACTCCAGCTCCGCGGTTCTAGCGGTGGAGAGTCTGGACCTGGATACACCGACGAGCTCACTCAAGGAGAAACAGCCGAGAAGCTCAGCATGGCGCTTGTCGAAGGCCGCCTGTAGCGGTACAGAGCTTAAATAGCGAGGATCGACTTCGTACTTACTCACGAGCCACTCGTGGTCACTTTCCTGAAGGATTTCAACTTCAACCCCGGAGAACCAGAGGGGAACCTCTTCGAGATAGCTGAAGCCAAAGACCCAGCCATGTTCACCCTTGATCCCAGCGTCCAGAGGGTTGGGGTGGTACTCTTCAATCTCGGGGAAGCGGGGAGCAACATGCGAGTAAGGTCCGAGACCTTCTGATGTCTCTACTCGGTAGACGATGGCCAAGGATCTACTCTTTCTGCGTGAATGGCTGACGGCAGGCTGCTAGAGCATCTCCACCGAGGACTTGCGAGGCCGCGGGAAGTTCGGGTGCTCCCAGCCCTCCTTCAGGATGCGCTCGGCTGCCTCGAAGGCGTTGGAGTCCAGATCCCGGGCTGCGTAGCCCAGGGGAAGACTGTTGGCCAGGGCTTCGACCTCCTCAGGGGTGGGCTCAGCGGGGAGGAGGGCCGGAGCGACTCGAGCGTGGCGCTGCCAGAAGAGCGTAGCCTCGAGCCACTGCTCCGCGCTGTACTCCCGGTGGGTGCCACCCTTGAGATCGGCGGCGTTGCGAGCCATGGTGACCGGGTTCATGGGCACGGTGCCACCGTCCGGAAGCTCGGGATCCGTGAGGATGGCCACGATCTCCCACTCGGCCAGGGAGGAGCGGTCGTTGTCCTTCTGGAGCACATCTGCCCGGTAGATCACGATGCCCACGGATGCCGCGGGAGAGGGGTCAATGCCCCGAAGGATCAGCGTGGGAACGGCCTCCTCGCCAGTCCGTCGAGCGTTGTAGACCACCTCCAGGGAGCGCTGGTTCTCCTCGGTGATCCGAACGACCTCGGTGAAGAAGCCCTCGCTGGGGACGGTAACGATGCGAACATCTCCATCCACAGAGCCAGTGCCGGGCTGCCAGTTCTCCATGTGGGCCATGGTGAGTTCCTCGAGCTCCTCGAAGGTGCCGGAGTACTTCCGATTGCCGCCGGTCTTGGCGACGGCCTCCTTGAGGAAGTCGCTCACAGCGATCTGACCGGGGATCACCTCCACGCCGTGGGAGATCTCGGTGATGATGTGCTCGCGTCCGTTCATGGAGGCCATGTTACACGGCTCGCAGGGTGCTCGCAACTGGCCACTCTGGCACTGGAGATTCTGTCTCCGCTTGCCACCTAAGAACAGGCTTCACCATGCTCCTACCGTAGCGCCAGTTCTGCAGGGGCATCGACTTCTTGACCAGTCGCTTCGCGGCCAGAGAGCTCATTTCTCTCAGCCTGTAGCTTTCAACTGCTTGAAGCTGTTCCTTCGTTTCGTCCTCTGAGCCTTCCACATCCCAGTAGGATCCATCCCTTCCCACAGCGTAGATGTGGATGAGCCAGGGGTTATCTTCGGGTGAGTCCCTTCTCTCCACGAGCGCAACCGTCTCCGTCCCAAGCTCTTTGGCCATAGCCAGAGCGAAGCTCAAGCACTGCCCGTTCTTGAGAAGATAGTAGGCTTCATCGTCGAGCTCACCTAGTTCAGCTCTACAGATCCTGTAATATCTGTCCATGACGAAAGTCTGCCTGGACTTGGGGGAACGGGTTTTTGCGCGCTTTGAGGCCGCCATAGCGTCTGTCCTTTCGACGGAAAGAGAGCTGCCCACCATCCCGAAGGACAGTGGGCAGAATCTGAGGGATCAGTAGAGGATCTCACCGTTCGCGTTGAAGGTGACGCGCTCTCCCCGGCGGAAGTTCATGAAGCCGTAGCCGAAGCCGGCGGCGACCTGAGCCGTGAAGCTCAGCCCATCGTCGCTGAGCTTGAAGGAGCCGGGCACGAACTCAGCGCCGAGCTCGGTGTCCTTGAGCTCAGCGATGACCTTCTTGAGCTCAACTCGCTGGGCAGCGTTGACGAGATCGTTGGCGGCGACATCGCGCATGTGAGCGACGGAGTCCTGGAGGGATGCGGTTGCGTTGGTCATGTGTAGAACTATACACCCGACTTCGGACCAGCGCAACCGCTCTTGGAGATCAGCTCTCCGGTGCTTTCTCGTCATCATCCAGTTCGAGCTCTAGATCTAGAGGAGGCATGAAGACCTCTTCCCCATTGCGATACCAGAAGCTCTTGCGGACACCGTTGTAGTAGATCACCGCGTGCTTGGGAGGCTCGAGCCCATCTTCCTTGCCGGGATAGGGGCGATCTCGAGGGAGCAAGCTCAGTAGTCCTCGTCCTCGTCGGCGTTGGAGAGGGACTTGAAGGTGGTACCCTCAGGAACCTCGACCGTGGCGGTGATCGAGTAGCGGCAGTTGGCATCGACCACAGCGTACTTCACCGGCCAGTCGAACTCATAGTCCTCCTCGAAGGGAGTGAGGATCACCGTCCAGAAGCCATTGTCCCGGTAGTCCACGAAGACCAGAGCGGTCTCGCCGGTGGGCGCCTCGAGGACGCCCTTCCAGGTACCGTTGGAGTAGGAGAACTCATCGGCGCCATCGATCTTACCCTCGACCTCCACGAGGTCATCGCTTGCACCGTAGATCATCACTGTCACTGCCATGGGAGGCCTCTTTCCTTCTATGCTCTTGAGATTGTGATCGAATCGAAGCTGAGTCGAGACTCCGAAAGCTCTGCGGGAATGCTGCTGACTACTTCTTGAAAGCCTTGGGGAAGGCCGTCCAGCCGTGCTCGAGCTCACCCGAGAAACCCGTGTCTTCCTTGAGGATGGTCTCGAGGAGACTGAAGGCGCTGCTGGAGCTGGAGCAGTAGATCGCTCGCTCCACGAGGCCGCCGGGGAGATCGCTCAGAGCCTGGTCCGTGGATTCCCAGCCCTTGAGCACATAGTCGAGCCAGAGCTCAGCCACGGGCTGAGGATTGACCTTGAGCTCGTCGAAGAGCTCCTTGGCCTCATCCACCGAGCGGACGATCACCGCATCATCTCGGAAGCCGGGAACGAACTCGCGCTCGTCATCGAAGAGGATCACGAGACCCTTGGGTGCGGTACCTTCGGCCATGGGATGCTCCAAATCTTCGATGGACTCTGAATCTGCAGTCGGAAGTGACTGCCTACGGATCCATCCTACGCGAAGATGGCCCTCTGGTCAACTCCCGGATTGAGCCTTTCGGCCTCCTGGATTGCCCGGATGCGCTTTCGGCTCTCCGTGTACTCCCTTGCCTGGAGCACCATGTCTGCCGCGTTGAGAATCCGAGCCTCGGCGAGGGCCTCATCGATCTCTTCCTGGGAGTGGCCCTTGATCTTCAGCCAGTTCTGCTCCCAGACGAGGATGTCTATCCAGCGGTAGGGGGTGGCTGTGCGAGCACGGACCTGCTCGATGAGTGGCCGATTGTCCTCGAGGGGCTTCGATGCGTCCACGGGGTGTTCTCCTTCTTGTAGGGGCTAGAGTACCAAGATCAGTGGTAGTTCTAGTCCTCCTTCGTCGCCTTTCGAGCGGTGAACAAACCCGAGATCGTGAGCACAAGGCCGACGATTCCGAGGAGCATGCCTCCCTCGTAGAGCGCTCCAGCTCCGAAGTTCACGCCTCCGTCGATGGGGCTTAGGATGGTCCAGATGGAACCTCCAGCTGTGGCGAGGAAGCCCAGGCCGAGGATGATTGAGCCCACCTTCAGCATGCTGTGGACATCCCGTGTTGATTTTGCACTCGAGTCATTCATCCCTGTTCTCCTTGGTGTTGTTCTTGGCCTTTACCCTGGCCTGACGGATCATCTCTCGAAGCTCCAGGTTGCCGAACGGACTCTCGATTCGCCTGTAGGCCTTGATGACGGCGTAGGCCATGAGAAGAGCCCAGATGAGTGCGAAGCCGCCGTTGACTGCGGTCATAGCCAGGGCGAAGAGCGGCGTGATGGCGCCGATGAAGAGCAGCAGAGCGTAGAGAAACTGAGTCTCCGTGAGCTTCCGGCTCAGTCGCCGGTGTTCCTTCCCATAGTCCTTGGGATCGATCTCGTTGAAGCGCCTCTTAGTCTCAGCGCTGAACTCAACTTCCTTGCTCATCGATCGGTCTCCTTGGTGGCCCTGGACTGCTCTGCACGATCATCCTCAACAGACAGCTTCCTAGCTAGCTTCAGCGCCTCATCGATGTCACTGCGGTCGTAGCCCCATTCCAGGAAGTTGTCATACTCCCAGGAAAGCAAATCGACCCACCGCCAGGGCTTCATCTCCCGGGAGCTAACCTGCTCCACCAGAGTGATGAACTTTGGAGCATCCTCGGTTTCTGCGGGCTCCGTTGCTTCAGGCTCTAGCTGAAGCAGCTCAGCTCGACCGAAGTTAGGTGCCGTAGCCGGGTCAGGAACTCTGCCATCCTCTGCAGGTCGAGCCACGAGCACATTGAGCCAGTGCTTCAGGGAGATCCCCCACTCGTTTCCGGGAATGGCAAAGCCGTGGTTGTCCTCGTTGAGCCAGTGGCTCACGAAGCGGCGAGCGGCCTCGGTTTGAGCAGCTGAGGGGATGTCCCGACCGTAGCTCGGGCTCTCGTCGGTCGTGCCGTACCAGGGAAGCTCCTCCTCGTTGAAGTTGCCTTCCCCGTCTTCGAGCCAGCTCTTCCAGTTGGATGCGTGGTGATCTTCGGGAGTGATGTCGACCATGGGATTTCCTATCTCTGACTCAGCGAACTACTGCGAGCGGTGGGAGTGGTGAGTATTCAACCTTACCGGTCACTCGAGCGAGTTCGGGATGCTGTGACTTAGCCTTGAGAAGGATCAGGGAGACCTTCTTCCCGTCGGCGCTTCGAGCTTCAACCCGGTCACCCCGGCCGAGCTTGCTACCGGCCTCGGAGCTGAGCTCATATCCGTAGCGAGTCTGGACGAAGCTGGAGACAGTTTTCCCGTAGGCCCGATCAGCCTCCCCGTCACTGACAGCGAGGTCCGTTGCGAAGAGCATGGATGCTACGAAGGCAGTCAGTATGGTCAGTCCGGCGAAGACATTGAGCCGGCGCTCTCGCCGATCCTTGAGCTCCTGAGGCCGTTCGCTACCGTCCTTCCGCTTCCAGCCGGAGAGAGCGGTGAAGATTCCGAAGATGAGGATCGCGGCGATGGGAAGCACCACGACTGGGATGAGGCCGTAGTCGGCGAAGGCACTGTGTGGCGGCTGGGGGAAGTCCATGGGTCGACCGTATCATGCAGAGGGTCATCCTCGCAACTACTTCTTAGGCTTCGGAGCTCTCTTAGCCGGAGTCTTCGTCAGACCACTGCCCGCGGCTTTCTTGGCAGCACGCTTTTTGGCAGCGGCGGCCTTGGGGTCTCCGTCGGCTAGAACAGCGTCTGCAATCTCATCCGGAGTGAAGTGACCCTTGGTGGTGGGCGTCTGCTGGCGCGCGGCCGATCCAGCGCGCTCGTCGGTGAGCTCGTTGAGCCAGTGGCCGTTGTGACCCCTTACCCACTCCATGGTGAGTCCCGGTCGATCCACGAGATCCAAGAGTCGGGAGACGAGCCTGATGTTGGCCACGGGCGAACCATCAGCCTTCTTCCAGCCCTTCCGACGCCAGGCTACTCCCCACTTCTGAGCGATGTTGAGCACATACTGGGAATCGATCTCTAGGTGGAGCTTCTCAACCTTCCGGTGAGCGTGGAGTGCGGCGATGGCGGCCATGAGCTCCCCGATGTTGTTGGAGCCCTCGGGGATGCTTCCAGACTGCCAGCGACCATCTTCGGCCACCCAGGCCCAGCCGGTCTTGCCGCCTGGATTCTTCAGGCATGATCCGTCTGTGGCTACTCGCATCTGTTCTCACTCCATCTCAAAGGCCTTCGGCCGTCTCGACATATCCTATCGAGACGGCCGAAGTAGAGGGAGCAAGTGGGGCTGAAGAGCATCGGAGCTCAGTCGCTGGAGGTCTGCTTCCAGTCCTTCTCTTCCCGGCGGCGGTTGATGCGCCGCTGCTTGATCTTCAGGGCGGCCCGATGGCGCCAACCCTTGGTCTCGATGAAGGCGCGCTTGCCCAGGGTCTTACTCATGGGGACTCCTCGAATCGGTGGACGATGGTGACTGTGAGAGGAAGCTCCCTATCGCAGCCATTGACAGCCTGTCGGCGACAGCTACTTGGCCTGGAGGACGCTGATCCAGCAATCGCAGGGCAGGCCACTGTCGCCTTCGACGCCGTCATAGCTCCAGGCGATGGAGTCGCAGTCGATTCCGTGCTCGTACTCGTGGTCCCGGGGCTCGTTGGGAGCGTAGACCTTAGTGTAGTCGGGCTCTGTGAGCACCGTTGTCACTGCCTTCAGGGTAGCCGCCGCCTGCTCCAGGGCGTTGGCGGTGTCGATGTAGACCTTGCGGTCAGCTGTGGTCAGCGCCGTGTGGCGAGAGCGCTGCCGGTGCTTGGCCGCGAGCTCCGTGAGTCCCTCGGCGGTGAAGTCCTTGGCCATGGCGGCCTCCTGTCGTCTAAGCCCTTATGCCAGGCTGTCGGTGAGGTTGTGCGAAAGTGTGTTGAAAGCGCCTTAGGCGGCAGCCTCTGCGTGGCTGATGCCCTCCTGGAGTGCAAGGATGCAGGTGCGCTCGTAGTCGGTGAGCATCTCGCCCTGGTCTCGGCGCTGAGCAGCCGTGGGGTGGTTCTTGCCGCAGGCGATGCAGAGCGGGGCGCGCTCGAAGCGAACGGCGGTCTCGGAGGTCTGAGCGGTCTTGGCCATGGGATTACTCCTCAGGAAGTCTTGCGCGGATGTGGTGTGATGCCGACCATACGCTTCTCCGACGGTTCTGTCAACCATGAGTCCTGACTTGATAGGATGTCGCCATGGGCCAGGCAGTGGCCCGTCTCAGAGCAGCGCTCCTACACGGCAGAGCTCATCTGAAGAGCAAGGTCCCGCGGATCCTGTCACCAACTGTTCCCAGTAGTTCCACTTCGAGTTCCGGGATCAGGTGTAGGCTGATACCCAGAGAGCAGAAGAACATGACTCAGAACAGTCACTCCAAGAAGGCTATCCGCACACGCATGGCTGATACGGGTGAGCCCTACTCCGTTTCGGCCCGGGCGATTGCAACTGAGAGATCACAAGACTCAACCAACTTTCGTCCCACAGGAACAGAAACCGTAGCGGACTACGGCGCCTTGATTCTCTTCTGCGAGCGAATGTCCCTTTTCACCGACTCCGGCTTAACTTTCCTTGAGTCGATTCGAGCTGTAATCCCCTACACCGAAGATCCGGTCCTCAAGGAAGCTCTTGAGTTCGTCCTTGCTAGAAACGCTGAAGAGTTCACTCTTTCCGAAGTAGTACAGCTTCGCTCTAGGGCTTTCCGAGGAGTCTTCCCGGAGTTCATTCGGATCTTCGAACGAGGAGGAGCTCCGAACTTCGGTGAATCCATGCGTAGTATGGCTAATCTCTACCGTACTGAGCGTGAGATGGAACGCCACTGATCCTATAGAATGAGGGGCTGCCGATCTGCATCTTTCAGCAGGTCAGCAGCCCCTCGGCTGTTGTTGGCGGTTCGATCAGATGATGTCGGCGCAGAGCAGATCGTTCTCGTCGATGTCCATCTCGCTGATGGCAGTGGAGGCAGCCATGAGCACGCTGTAGTTGTTGGGGTCGGAGCCAGCGTCCACTCGGACAACGCCGAGCTCGAGGTTGGCGCTCAGGACGGGGAAGCCCTGGTCAGCCATGCGCTTCGAGAACTCCTCGAGGCGATCGTTGATGACGGTGAGAGCGAACTCGATGTCCGCGACGATGGGGGCAGAAGCAGTGGTGGTGTTCGACATGATTCAATGGTACACCGCAGATTCAGCCCGTGTCAACCCTCTGAGTAAACCCTTCTCATCAGGTTGAACAGGCGCTCATCCTCAGGCCGGAAGCTGTCCTCGATCTCCTGGCTGATGATCTTGTAGAAGTAGCTGTACTCCTGAGGGCCGTAGTCCCGGGAGAAACCCGATACCTGACCATCCCCGATCTCGATGAGCGTCCACTCGCCGGACTCAGTGAGGGCGATGTCAGCCGTAAGGAAACGATTCTCTAGGCTCTGAATGCCAGGCCGAAGACTGTCGAGGAATGTGTCCAGAGATACTCGCAAATCAGAGCTCAGCTTCAGGGGATTGATGAGCTCTGGGTTCTCGAAGTTCGGATGGATGGGGCTGAAAACAAGCTCCCCACCGATCCACCAGCTCCGAATCTCAGCTACTCGATGATCCAGGGGAAGGAAGCTCCGCAGTGCTAGCGTTCCGTCCTCGGTAACGGTCGAGTAGTCGAGGAAGCTTCGAATCAGCTCAGGAAGTGCCTCCTTGTTCGCAGCGAAGCTCATCCCGTGTTCAGACTTGGATTCGCCCTTGAGGAAGAATCCGTGCTCGGAGGGGATGGAATCAGCTGCAGCCAGGATTGCGTCGCGGTCGGCGTTGGCGGGGATCAGCACAGTCGGTGCAGTGAGGTCTCTGAAGCTGTCGATCCAACCTCGGATACTGTGGGCCCGCATGTAGCTTTCGGTGCCCGTGGCCAGAGCAAGGCCTCGAGCAGTGATGGCCGCCTCGAACCGTCTGTACTCAGGCTCAGTGAGCATCCAGCCCCGGTAGATCACCGGGTTGCTGAAGTCATCGGCGATCTTCATCTTGGGGATCCGGTCTCCGAGGCTGTAGCTGTCCAGGAGAGCGACGGGATTTGAACCTGCAACGGTTGCACATTCCAGTGAGAAGTGGTCGTCCACGGTCCAGGAGTGGCCTCCTAGAGGGTTCGCTGGGAAGATGTAGGACACCATGGGAGCCGTCTCTCTGTGGAATCGTTGGTTCTAACTGTCTGTGCTCAGTTCTTCTCGAAGAGATCGCTCTGGGCGTGCTTCAGCCAGAGATCGGAGCGGGGTCGCCGGTTGCTTCCGAAGCCAGTGCAACCTCTGCGAACTCGGAGCACCAGAGTCGCCGTGCCATCGACAGGAGAGCCGTCGATGAGGAACTCATCCCGGTAGTTCTCCACGATCTCCTGCCAGGACTCGCCGAGAGTGCGCTCAGCCTCGCTGCGGAGCTGTGCCTTGAGGTAGCTCTTAAGTCCTCGGTTGTCGTTGGGCTTGGATGCAGAGCTCTTGGGCCGATAGTTGGCCTGCGCTTCTGAGAGCTTCATGGGGATTTCTCCTGCGGATTGGTTTGGGTTTCGGAGGCGCTGTGAGGTACTAGTAGATCAGTCCCTCGAGGATGTAGTCTCGTCCTGCGAGATTGAGGAGCTTGCTGTAGACCGTGTCGTAGTCGTAGCCCTCGACCTCTGTGAGGTTGGGGTGAGGGTGGCCACGGTCGGCGGAGGTCAGGGCGAGGAGCTTGTCATTGTACCAGGAGCCTGCTGTCACGAAGATCGTGCGATCGAGACCGGGGATGGGAATGCGCTTGCTGCTCTCTTCGCCCTCGAAGCTCACATGCTCATCCACCCAGAGCCAGAGCTCCTCGTCGGTGAAGCTGTAGGCGTAGATGTCCTCGCCGAGGGGATCGGTGAGGATGAGACCGTAGTGCTGTAGATCTGGCATGGTGAGCTCCCTCTCTAGGCGTGCGTCTGTGATCCGGTACCTAACCTATCGAAGGCTACTTCTTCTCGCCGATGAGCTTCAGGTAGGCTCGGATCACCGTGGGAGCGATGTACTCACCTGCGGTCATCCCATGGGCCAGGGAGTCCCAGCCCGCGTTGTCGATCTCCCGGTCGATGAGCTCACCGAGTCGCTTGAGATCCCGGGCATCGATGCCCAGGGGCACGAGCTCCTCTGAGGGGGAGAGCCGAAGGGGCTCGACATCTAGAGCTTCGGAATCGACATCGGCCGCGTTCTGGGTGGATGCGATGAGATCCTCCCCATCCCGGCCGGTGAGCTTGCCGCCCTTCCAGTCCTCCCAGTAGTACTCCGCCGGATCCACGAAGACCGTGAGCCCCGCCCCTCGAAGCCTGCGGAGCGCCTCGACGAGTCTCTGGAGAACGACTCCTCGGAACTCTTGATTCATGGCGCCCAGGGGCGCGGGTTGTCCGAAGCTGTTGTCGATGATGAGCTCCTGGTAGGGGTAGAGCTCTTCCGCGAGGGGAGTGTCCTGGATCCTCTTAGCCACTCTCACCGTGAAGAAGATGTCCGAGGCCAGGTGGCTGCTGAAGTACCAGACTTCGGGGTCTCGGTCGGTGAAGCCCAGCGCTCGGAGCTTCTCCTCGGAGGGCAGAGTGGTGAGCCCATCTGCGTTCTGCCGGTGGATGTCGGACATCGGTTCTCCTTCTGAAAGCTGCTGAAAGTCTGAGGGGAGGGGCGGAGCGAAGAGCTATCGCTCAGCGGAGCTCCGCGACCTCTTCCTCCAGGGATGCGATGATCTTGTCCTGCTCGGCGATGATCTCCCGGGCGGTGCGGCTGAGCTCGCTGCTCCCACCGGCCTGGTCCTCGAGGAGCGTGAGAAGTACGCCGAGCTCCACCACCGTGTTCTTGGAGAGCTGGCGCTCTTCGGTGAGCTTGCCGGCTTCGGAGACCGGTCGAGCATCGAGGTCGAAGTGCTCGGCTGCCACGGCTCGGACCTCGCCGTAGAACTCGAGGTCCTTGGTGCAGTAGATGCCGAAGAGCGGGAGCTCATCCTCGACCGTGAACCAGTCGCCGGTCACCGGGCACTTGCGCTCGACGATGATGCCGTAGACATCCCCTCGAGTCCAGGCAGCGAAGCGCTCGTAGGCACCCTGGGCGATCTCAGCGCTGGGGCCGGAGATCACGAGATCGGCCCAGTCGCCCTGGCTGTAGCCCTGGTAGAGCCTCTTGCTGATGTAGGCGGGGATGTCGGCGCCCAGGGAGCGAAGGATGCTCATGGCCCGAGTGGCCCGCTCAGAGCCGAGGCGAATGTCGATCTCCTGGAAGCTCTTGAACCAGGAGGGGACGATGAGATCGGCGTTGGCCCTGCGGTCCTCGAGGTTGAGGATGAAGATGCCTTCTGCTGCGTCGCCCTTGAGGTTGGTGAGCCGGGGATCCTCGGCGGTCGTGTCGGAGATCACGCGGGCCGAGGCAAAGTCGTTGAGCTTGACGGTGGTGTTCAGCATGGGACGATCCTATGTCACCATGGAGTCAGCTGTCAACCCTCCGCGAGCTCCTGCCCGCTCCCCTCGATCTTTCGCTGGTCTTCCTCGATCCTCGCGTGCCAGCCGGGATACTGAGCCTCCAGGGCAGCCTCGTAGGCTGCCTCGCTCTCGGCCGTCACGGGAACGGGCTTAGGGAGAGGAACACGATCCTTGAGCTCCTGTGCCATGGTAAGCACTTCGAGGTCTCGAGCGGCCACGCCTACGGCAGATGCAGATAGCACCGGATGGCCCTGAGCTCCGCTGCTGAAGTTGCCTGCGAGCTCTGCTTGGAGCGTGGCGCTGGCGTTCTTGAGCCGGTCCATGGCTTCGGAGATGCGCTCATCCAGGGTTCCACCCATGGCCTCGATGTGGCCGAGGCATTGCCGAGCGAGAGTGTCCCAGTTACCGTAGACGCTCGCTCCGTGGAGGAGCGCATCCCGACCGTACTTTTCCACGAAGGATACCAGGGTGGGAATCAGCGAGGGGCCGCTGTCTCCGTAGTCTTCTTCTACCGGGATGGCAGCCTGACCGCAGCTGCAGTCGGCCGAGAGGGTCTGAGGCTCTCCCCAGCCGATGGCGTGGGTGGTGAATGTGTGTCCGGGAGTGAAGAGAGCGCCCTCGGGTTCCATAGCATCGATGATCTGGTGGCCCATGGGGCATCCTTCCTGAGGCGCTGCGATCCTGCGCCCTCGAGATTCATCCTATCACGGTGGCTATGACATTGGGGGAGGGCTGGAGGCAGGCAGCTTCGAACCACCTGTCCCAGGCCTTTAGAGCTCATCCCTCATGTTCCAATAGCCCTGGAAGGAGATCAGGGGCCCATCTTAGCTCTTGAGAAATGCTCGACCTGGCTAGCTACGAGCTGGGATCAGCCGTTGGGATCGATGGTGAGCGTTCGTCGGTTGCCGAGCTCGTCGAAGGCCGGAACCCCGAGCCGTTCCATGAGCTCCGAGTAGCCCACCACCACAGCGCCGTTGACGGGATTGAGCTTCGGCTCACCCGAGGGGAGTTCTTCCTGCGACTTAGCTCCATCGAGCCGGGAGTTTCTCAGTCCCTGGCGAGCATCTGCTGCGAGCTTATCTCTGCTGAGAAAGTCCTCCACGGCCTCGTCGAGGGTGACTAGAGGACGCTTGGAATCGATGAAGTAGAAGGGTGCGCTGGAGATGCTGTTCTCATAGCAGTACTCAGCCACCTTCACCACGATCTCACTGCGGAAGTGTGGACTGTAGGAAACTACTGCTACGAGCGCATGGGGAGCGAGTCTCGCGATGGTCTTCATGAAGAGCTCCGAATCGCTTCGGAGGTTGAAGAAAATGTCCACGATGAGCACCACGCTGATCTCGTTGCTGATCGTCCCCTCATTGAGATTGCGCTCGAAGTCCTCCAGGGTGGACTGGCGAGGCTGAAACTTCCAGTCCGACTTCATGTGGGCAATCGCGTCTTCAACTGCAGCAGGCCCCACGAAGATCGCGCTCGTGGGCTCATCACGCTTAGCCTTCTGCTTCAAGGCTGCCTGTGGAAAGTCACTGGACTTGAGAAGGTTGGGGCGGGATGGCACGCTGTCCTCAGCCTCGATGGCTGATTCTCGAATAAAGAGCTCCTGTAGGGAGTCGACGGACTCGCTTCCCCGGGAGAGAGTGACCTGGAAGGGAAGTCCCTGGAGCCGTGGATCGGCCGCCGTGAGCCGGAAGACGCCGGCCCGTCTGTCGTAGCGAGCCCGAAGGTTGAGATCGATGCTGTCTTGTGCCATGGTGTGGCCTTTCCTTTTGGCCGGTTGCTCACCGGTGGGAGAGTCCGGAGATTCCGGAGCTACACTCCACTATCGACCGAGGAGTCGGCTCCAGAATGAGCGCCGAGGGGTGGGCTGAGGATCTGCTGGAATACCGGGAACAGCTGCCGGAAGATCCACGATGGTGTAGCGTCCGGTCTGTGGGTCCCGGGTCAGCGTTCTTCCCTCCCTTTCGAGCTTGCGCTTGACCGTCTGGGCAAGCTTTCCGGCAAGACGCTTGGACTCATCGCTGTACTCGTGGGGCTCCTGCTGAGGGCGGGTCCGCTGAAGGATCTCGTAGACCTCTCCGGCCATCCTCCGGTAGCCCTCGAGCTCGCTGTTCGCTTCCGGCTTCTGAGTCATGGTCCCTTCCCTTCGGTCTGTGAATATCTACTCTAGCTGTGCAGCCTATTGTGCCCAGAGCTCGAGTCGGACTCACGAAGATGCGCCTCCGGCGGCCCTCAGCGGTGAGGAAGTCCCCGAAGATCAGTGTATGTGCGGTGAGCCATCTCCGAGGGCTTAGGAGGGCACCTAGCGCTCTAGGCTCCTCGCGCCCCGGCCGATGAGGATGGCCAGAATCGAGCTCCAGACCCTCCAACCATCCGAGCCTCGACGGACGGGGAGGACCACATTGGCGATCCCGTCGAAGATCACAGCTGCGGCGATGAACTGCACTCCGTTCCAGCCGAAGCCTCCCTGGGTTGCGAGCAGACAGACTCCCCCGAGTGCCTCTAGGAGTCCTCCAGCAGCTGAAGTCAGGAGCCGCTGGTAGCTGTTAGAGGGTCCACGATCTGCAGTAACCGACATGCGAGCAGCGAGGGTGAGTGCCACGAGCCTACGGCCCGTGAGCTTGAAAGCTATCCAGTGGCCAGTCTCGTGGATCAGCCCTGCTAGTGTAACCGCCAGAGCGAAGCTCCAGCCCAATAGCCAGCCAGATCCTCCATCGATCAAAGACGGCGTGTAGGAAATCAGCCCTTCGGCTACTAGCCCATCCCGAAAGAGCGAGAGGAATGTGACTGCCATCGCCATCAGCACCAAGACGAAGAGGAAGCCCGAGCTCACTACGAAGCTGATGCGACTCCGGTCAAGGATCACGAGCTGAGGATGGGGCGTGAAGACCACTCCTCGAGTTCCCGCAGCGTTGTGCTTGCTCCAGAGGAAGGCCGACCAGTCGAAGGGCTGATCTTCCTCCGGCCGCGGCAGGCTGTGAATCGCGCTCATGGGAGCATCCTCTCTAGAACCTTGCCGTCCACATCTCTGCTGATGTCTGCGAACTGTAGGAGCTCCGCAGCGAAGCCGTTGGTGCTGATGGTGCCCCGGCCGAGGCTGTCGAAGAGTCGCTTGCTGAGGAAGCTCCCGGGTGATCCCTCGCTGGGGAGCCCCATCTCGATGCGCCGGCCGATGTGAAGGAGCGTGTACTCGTCGGCAAAGCGAGGAATGTCCTCAGTTGCCCGCACGGTGGCGAAGAGGTAGATGCCCACCTTTTCACCGAAGCTCAAGAGCTCGGGAAGCCAGTCGCTGAGCTTCAGCCGATCCAGGCCGTCCACGAAGAGGAAGAGAGGGGCCATGCTTCCCACTCGCGCCTCGTAGTTCCTGGAATCCATGGCTCCGGTGGACTGGAGCATCTGAATGCGAGCCCTGAGGATGCCGGTGAGCTTCCCCAGGGTGGCGTACTTACTCCCGTCGCTCTCGGAGGAGCTCACGATGAGGAGGCTGGCCTTGCTGCTGAGAGCAAGCTTCCGTGCCTGCCGAGCGAAGATGCGGAGCGTCTGAGTTTTGCCGGTTCCGGCCTCGCCGGTGACCAGCGTGTGGGGCGAGTAGCCGAGGTCCACGCTCATGGCCGCTCCACCCATGTGCTGACCCACGGGGAAGACCAGCCGGCTGTCCTGCACAGGCCGCTCCTCGCCAGTGAAGCTGTACTCATCGACTTCCTGGCTGAGTCCTCCGAGCTCTCGGAGCTGAACCACCGTGGGAATGCGATCCTCCGGGCTCAGTATACCCTCTTCCTCGAAGACATCCATGAGGCTGTCCACGGCATCGCTGCCCCTGGAGAGCGTGAGCCGGAAGGACCGACCCTTGAGCCGAGGATCTGCGGAGGTGAGCCTGAAGGCCCCATCCCGGCGGTCGTAGCGAACGCGGACGCGCTCTAGATCGATGCTGTCTTCTGCCATGGGAGGCTCCTTCAGTCGGCCGGCTGACCTGCCGGTTAGGGAGCAGCTCTGAGGATGCTCAGTGTCAACTTATCGAAGGCCCAGGCCAAAGGAAGTCGCCCGGCTACTCCTCCTGGGAGCGAGCCGGGCGGCTGGGGTGTTCCGATCAGCCGTTGATGACCGGGACGAGGGTGAGGTTGCGGTTCGGTGCCTGGAGGACCTGGTAGAGGTGGCCATCGAAGGTCACCAGGGAGCCGAGCTCGATGACCTTGCGCTCCGGCTGCTTCTCCGGGTGGAGAGCGATCATCGTCACCTCCGCGTTGAGGTAGTGGATGTTGTGGCCGAGGCTGCGTGCCCAGGCGACCTTCGCCTCCGGGTCCTCGTTGTAGGAGGCGGCGTAGCCGGCGACGGAGCCAGCGGTGAAGCTCGTGGGGGAGCTCTCGATCTCGTTGTGGCGACCGATGATCTTGACAGCGAGCCGGTCGCCGTAGAAGAGCTCCGTGACGAGGGAGCCGGCGGGGACGAGCTTGAGGTCGGCGGTGGTCGGCGTGAAGAGCGGACGGGGGAAGGCGGTGGCGGTGGTGTTCGCGGTGGCGTTCATGGAATCATTGTAATCCGCGCTCGACGAAGTGCACAACCCCCAGTTTGGAAACAGTCTGAGGTCAGTCCTACTTGTCTCGCTGGAGTCGCTCGATGTTACGCTGAGCTGTCCAGCGAAGCTGGTCCGCGAGCCGCCTCGTGCGGTCTCTTCGGCTCTCTCGGCTGATCTCAATGTAGCGATCTGCCCGGGCTTCGATGGCACCCAGAGCTTCCTTGAGCCGCTCGTCAGCCGTGGTGGTCTCACCGAAGTCAGAGCCGAAGTTCGCCTCTTCCAGGACCTCCTGGACGAGCCAGAGGGGAACGAGGAAGTCCTCATCCTGGAACTTGAACTGCTCGGGTTCTCTGCGTGCCATGGTCAGTTCTCCATTCCCTGGGGTTCAACCTGTGAGCCCTCGTGCAGCCCACGCTACCAAGAGCGCCGCTCAGCGACAGCCTGACTGTGCAATTATAGTGTGCAGTTAGCAACTATAGTTGCACCAAGAAAGCGCCTTAGAACGCGATCTACGACCTACTGATCGGCCGAAAGGCTGTCCTTAGGCACCCAGGTCTTGCGGACACCCTCCTGGGGTGAGTCCACTCGCTCCATCTTACGAGCAGCCCCGTCCACGGTCACATCCCTGAGGTAGGTGCTCGACTTGTGGACCGTGTAGTCGAACTTCAGCACGCCGTCCTTGGATTCACAGTGCCATCGAGTGAACGGTCCAGGCTTGCCACACTTGAGATCTTCACGCTTGCCGGAGGAGTCAATGTAGCCGAAGGCGCGTTGTTCGAAAGCGCCGACCTTCTTCTGGTAGATCGTGTAGCTCGGGAGCTCGTCCGCGGGGACCTTCGCCATGCAGCCTGTGAGCGCCACCGCAGCACCCAGAGCCACCGCGATACCTGCGGCGATCCGTCGAACAGTCTTGGTCATCTGCGATCAGTCCTTCGAGCCGGGCTTGCGAACGGTGCCCCTGACCATGTCAGCCACTACCCTGCCCTTGGCGATCATGGTGCTCAGGGGTGAGGCCAGGTCATCGGCGATGGTGTGGCAGTGCTGGGCTGCCTCCTTGAGCACATCGTTGATCCGATGGGCCCTACCATCCTCGAGGATCTTGCCGATCTCCTCGCCGGCCTTCCGGGCAAAGGCGATGGCCTCTGCTCTGCCGGGGATCTGCTGTGTCATGGTTGCCTTTCTACTTTCTACTACTTGACCCGGAAGTTCTTCGTGGGCTGCGGCTTGCTCTGAGCGCTGCGCTCCCGGCTGAGCCGGCGAGCCTCTTCCAGTGCCTCGGGCACGGTGACCGTGTAGCCCTTGGCCTCGAGGTCCTCGATGTAGACCTCGACGAAGCGCTTGCCCTCGAACTCCTGGAAGAGCACGGGGCCGAAGGGTGAGACAGAGCCGATGAGGAACTCGACGCGGCCGTTCTTCTCCTTGGCCACGATTGCGGGCGTGGTGCCGTAGAGGCCACCGTCGTTCTTTGAGCGATTGAGAGGCATTGGAGGATCTCCTAGTGGTCTATGATGAAGCTGAAGGAAGCTGCGGGAAAGAGAGGGAGGAGAGAGCCACCCGAAGGCGACCCTCCCCGAGGGGATGGATCAGTAGGAGTAGTTGCGGTAGTAGCGAGCCTTGCCGACGGTGAAGGGCGTGCCCTTGCTCATCCAGCGACCGTTCTTGTTGAGGCGGATCGTGGTGGTCTTGCCCTGGGGGTCGACCATGGACTTGAGCTCGCCCTCGGTGTAGGTGTGGTCCCAGATCGGGAAGGGGCCGTCGTGGCGATCCACCGTGTGGCCGGTTGCGAGGCTCGGGCTGGTGAGCTCGGCCAGGGTCACGGTCTTGCCGGAGTCGGAGACCTTGGTGACGACGAAGCCGTAGGTGTCCTGCGGGTAGTGGAGGGTGGCGCCCTGCCCAACTTCGGGGCGGGGGACTACCGTGCCGTTGGCAGCGGTGAGGGTCTCGGCGGTTGCGGTGGTGTTCGCGGTGGCGTTCATGAGTTCCATGGTACACCCTCGATCTCAGCACCGCAACAGTCTGTCCAAACTTTTCCTCAGCCTGCTGGCTCAACGAGCTCTGGCCCAAAGTTCCGAAGAGCTTCGAGGCCAGAGGCTGTTAACGGAGAGGTAGAAAGCGATCAGTCCTCGTCCCGGCTACCGAGGTCCTGGAGCTGGAGCCGCTCGATGCGGTAGCGCATCCGGTACATCTCCATGTACTCCTCGAAGTCCATGGAGAGACCGCGGCCCTTGTCTCGCTCGAAGCGAACTCGCCGGTCCGCCTCCTCGCTGCGACGATCCTCGTCGGCCACTTCCTGAGCCTGCTCGTAGCTGCAGAGGTAGAGGCCGATGGTCTCCACGGGGCCGCCACCGTGGCCGGCGTCGGTCTTGGTGATGAGGTAGGCGTTCTTCGGGGTCTGTTCCATGGGATTCACCCTACGCGGTGCTCTAGGCTCGCGCAACCCTCAGCTAGAGGAGACTCAGAACTCGATGCCCTCGAGCCGGTAGCGAAGGATCTTCAGAAGATCAGCGAGCCGCCAGTGGTAGAAGCGCAGCACTGTGCCCTTCAGGGAGCCCTCGGAGCCATCGAAGTGCTCCAGGCCACTGCCCATGGCGAAGGCCAGGCTCAGAAGGAGCTCTTCCTGCTCCTCCGTGGTGTTCACGAAGGCGATGTAGCTTCGGATCGGCTCATCGAAGCCCAGGGCGATCTCACCGGGCGGGTCACCAGCGCAGGAGTAGGCGGTCTCGTAGCCGTGGGCCCAGAGGAGTTCCAGGATCTCCAGGATGTCGGCATCCACGAGGAAGCCCTTGGAGGAGAGCGCCTGCTGGTGGTGAGTATTGCCCACCGACACCGCCAGGAGAGGGTCTTCGACCTTCCGGCCGGACTCTCGCAGTTCCATGGCCGTCCTGTAGAGCCGCCGGGAGATCTCGTTGTGGAGCGCACTCTCACCCGGGAAGGTGGGGTCAGCGACGGTGCCCGGTCGTTCCTCCACGAGACCCTGGAGGAACTCATCGGCGTCGGGCTGCGTCACCATGAGGAGGTCGGCATCCTGAAGGATGGAAGCTGCCAGGCTCTGGGGTTGAGAGCGAGGAACCTCCGTCTCCACGATGAGCTCAGCCACCTGGTCGAGGAGCTCGGGATTGAGCTCGTCGATCATGGTACTCACTAGGGCGATGGCCTGCCCGATGTTGGCCGAATCCTCCTCTTCGAGATCGTAGCCCTGGTCATGGAAGAGTCCGGCGAGGAAGAGAGCTCGCCGTTCCTTCTCACCGAGCTGGAGCGTGTAGCCCATCCGGTAGGCGAGGTTGGCCACCGCGAGCTGGTGCTCGTTGCCGTGGTAGGGCAGATCCCTGGAAGGATTGGCTTCGAGGAGCTCCAGGTACTCCGGGGAGAGCCCGAGCTTGTCCAGGGCCTCGGAGGCTCTCTGGAACCGGGCCTCGCTGTAGGCTGAAGCTGCCACCATCTGCTTAGATCTCCTCGATGAGGTTGCCGAACATGAAGACCTTGACCGGGTTGCCGGCCTTGCGGAGGTAGGCGCCCGACTTGATGGACTGGATGTGGAACTTACCCGAGTTCTCGAAGAGCGACACCGGCTCCAGGAGATACTCAGCGCCTCGGGGGCCCACGAGCCAGGTCTCGAGTGCACCGGCGAAGTCGCCCTTGGGCTCAATGTTCTGGATGCGAACCTGGTAGCTCGTACCGGCGATCTCCACGGTGCCGGCTTCCTGCGTGGTGTAGCCGTCGTGCTGAACGATCTCGCCGAACTTCAGGGTGTTGGTGAGCTTCTTGGATGCGGTGGTCATGGAAGAATCGTACACCATCGATCTCCACAGCACAATGGCCCGCAGGAACCTTCCCTAGAGGATTCCTGCGGGCCGCTGAAGCTCGAGTTCGCTCAGTCCACGGGGATGGGCATGAGCTCGTCCTCGGTGTAGCGCTCTCCTGCGTAGTCCCCGTCATCCCACTCGATCTCGTACTCGTAGTAGGTGTCGCCGAAGGCGCCCGTGAGGGGGAAGACACCGATGATGGTGCCCCAGGCGTTGCCGAAGGACTCTGCGGCGCGGTCACCGATCTTACGAGGTTCCATGGTGGGCTCTCCTTCTCGAAGTCTCTCTACTGATTGCTATTGGACGGTTCGGATGGGCTATCGGCTTGAGTCGATTCAGTTGCCCTCGGCCACGGCCTGAGCGACGGCGATGTTGGCCTCGGTCTGCGGGGTGCCAGCACCGTTGAGGAGCACGAAGATCTCTGCCTCCTCCTGGAGCGTGCCGACCTGGGCCTCCACCAGGGGGAGCTTGAACATCATACCCTGGTGGCGCTGCTCGCTGGCCGCGAGGCCCGTGTGGCGCACATAGGGACCGTCCTCGGTATCCTCCGTGGTCTCCACCACATCGGCCGGGAACCAGGATGCGGGCACGGCGAGCTCACCGGCGAACCAGGCGATGGCCGTCTCGATGCGCTGCTTGCCGTCGATGGCAGAGTAAGCGTAGCCACCGAGGGGACCTCGACGATCCTTGGGCCAGGAGCCGAAGATCCGGTCGTTGACCACCACTGCGGGGATCGGAAGACCCATGAGCCAGGAGCGCACCAGAGCGATGCGCTGGTCCTCGGTCCAGACGGAGCCGCGCTGGTACTCCGGGTTGAGATCCCCATCCTCGGAGCTGAAGATGCGGGCAACCTCTCGAGCCGAGCGAGCGGACTCCTGGAGCGAACGGTGCACGAGGGGGCTGAAGGTCTGGCGCGTGGCGGTCATGGATGCCACTGTACACGGCTATCCCAGGGAGCACAACCGTGAGACTCTGGACCCAGAGCCCAAAAAGAGCTCTAGCCCCGAACTCGCCCTGAGTCCGAGGCTAGGCTACTTGCTGAAGATCGGTCGATCAATTGAGCACCGAGGCATCGAAGCCCGTGATCTCCGCCTCCCGGAGCTCGTCGGCCGCCTGCTCCTTGTCCCCACCGCAGTAGGCCGTGTAGAACTCGAAGAGGGTGGCCGAGTCGACAGCGGAGATCTCGATGAGGGCCGGGTGGGAGCTGTCGATGAGTCCGCCGGCGAGGTACTTCTCGAAGCGAAGACCCTCCGGGTAGTAGCCGAGCTTGATGAGGTCGGCGATCTCAGCCTTGACGCCCTCTGCGAGCTCATCGGCGTCGGAGGTCAGGGGGAGGTTGTTACCCCAGTCGTTCCAGTCGAGCTCGAGGTGGACGCGGTTGTCGGTCTTCGTGGTGTCGGCGTTCATGGTTCAATCATACACCCCAGGCCGCGAAGCCACAACCTTTTCGGACGAATCTGCCACCCACTCAGCAGCTGCGCTTGCTCCAGTGATTGACCGCCGCAGCAAGGAGAGTAGCCGGAGTCACATCGTAGTCTCCTCGATCTTCCTCCAGCCCCATCTTCAGGACTGCCTCCAGGCTGTCGAGGAGCTCCGGAGAGCTGGCGAGCTCCCGGAGCCCGTCCGAGTGGCGATCCCGAAGCACCGCCACGAGCTCCAGCGCCTCCAGGACTCGATCATCTCCACGGACCTTCCGGGGCTGAGGGTTCTCCTCAAGCGCTCGGAGCTGTCGGCTGTAGGGATTGTCGGTGCCCGTGCTCTCCGGATGGTAGTGGAGGGGATGGAGGAGATCGTGCTTCAGATCCTCCATGCCCTCATCCCAGGCAGCTTCCTGAATCTCCAGGATCTCTCGCTTGCTCATCTCCATGGGGCCTCCTCAGATCGCTTCTGCGTTGTAGGTGGATCGGAGCTTCCGGATCCGCCGCTCGGCCTGAGCCTCGGCGATGCGCTCCTTGAAGAAGGTGCTGAAGCTCCAGCTCTGGATGGGCTTCCACTTGGTGCCCTGCTTGTTGAGCTTGTAGAGCGTGACCTCGATGTGCTCGTTGGCACCGAAGGTGTTGTAGCTGTAGTCCCGGTCGAAGCCGTAGCGTGCGCCCATGGTCTATCTCTCCTCTTCCGATCCCGCGATCAGCGGTAGTTGTCCTTGAGGTCCTGCTCCCAGGCAGCAATCTGAGGGTCCGAGCAGATGCGCTCCTCGATCTCCTTCTTCTTGAGCTTGTACTCCTCCAGGGTGGGCATCTCACTCTTGTCCTGGGAGCTGATCCGGCGGCAGAGCTCGATCCACTCGGGGTCCTTCTCCATGATGGAGCCAACATAACGGCTCAGGGCGATCTCGTACTCGATGGCACCCGAGGTCCTGTAGTCGCCGCTGTAGTTGCCCTTCCAGATGTAGCGCTCGAGCTCTTCGTCCGGCATCTGAAAGGGGATGAGCTCCTCGGGCATGGGCTTCGGGGGATCGAGCTCGATCTTCACCCTGATGTCCATGGCGTTGGTGTCCGGCTCGATGCTCGTGTGGAAGTGCTTGCCCTCGATGAAGCCCTGAGCCTCGAGGAAGGACTTCAGGTCGTTGATCTGCTGCTGACTCATGGGTTCAACCTACACCAGAGACGGGAAGAGCACAACCACCTTTCGGCAGCTGCGCTCTTCTTGCAGCTCTGAGCTGAGCGACTCAGTAGAAGTCGGTCCGGAGCCGCTCCTCGAAGCCCTCGAGCGCGACCTCTCCCTCGATGCGCTTCCAGATGTCCTCTCCGCGATCCTTGAACCCGTCGCCACGATCAGTGCGAGGATCAGCGAGGAACGCGGTGAGCTGCTCATCCGCGTAGAGCGCTTTTCTGAAGGAAGCGATGGCGAGCTCGAAGCGAACCCCGTCCCGAGTGCGCTTGGAGCCAGTTCCTGCGCTCAGCGCGTGGAGGATCTCGATCTCGAAGGGGTCGTGGCCAAGGAGCTCCTCGGGAAGATAGAAGGAATCCGGGGCCACGGAGACAGTGACCTGCAGATTGCCCTCGCCGTCGGCGCCCACGGTGAAGTCCCGACCTTCGACGAGACCCTCCTCCCCGAGGGCACTTCGGAGGTTGCTCAGCGTGGTTCGTGCAGTGCCCATCAGAAGTAGTTCTCCTCGAGCTCCCGATTGAGCTCGGCGATCCGAGGAGTCTTCTGGAAGTCATCCCAGTGGCGCTTGAGCTCATCCTCATAGGCATCGAAGGCCTCGATGGTAGCGATGCTGTCCCGGGTCTTCTCGAGTTCGATGACTGCAGGCAGCTTCCGGAACTCGCTGTTCTCGTAGTTGCCCAGGGCGTAGTAGAACCGGGCACCGCTCAGGGAACGGTAGTCGCAGCCCTTGTAGATGGCCCGGTGGAGCTCCCCGTCACCCATGTGGCTGTGGGCTTCGAGCTCTTCGGGCAAGGGCCGGGGATCCTGCTCCAGCTCGATGGTGATGCTCAGGTTGTCGGTGCCGGACTCGCCGGCTCCGATCTCGTAGTGCTCTCCCTCGATGAGACCCTGGGTCTCGAGGAACGCCTTGACTGCGTCGATCTGCTTCTGACTCATGGGTTCAACCTACACCATGTTCTCGGAGAAAGTCAACCCTCTCGCATGACGATGTGATCTCCACGGTTCTCGCAGAAGTACCCGCAGGAACAGCGAAAGCGCAGCCTAGAGGTGCAACTACTGTTGACCTCTAGCCTGCGCGCTCAGGCTGCCCAGGAGCGATTCCTGGATGGCCGAGAAAGTGCCGAATCCGAGGACTAGGAGACGAGCTTTGCCCTGCCCGGGTACTTGTGGTCCTTGAGCTTCGGCTTCTCGCTCACCATGTCCCTGAAGCGAGCCAGCGTGTCACCGGAGATTGGAGTCGGGCTACCCGGAGCCCAGCGCTCAGCGTAGGAGACCGGCATGTTGTTGTAGTTGAAGATCAGCACATCGGTGGTGTTCTCGTACTGCTTCGCCACATCATCCCAGCGCCCGAAGGGAGTGGTGGGATCGAACTGAGCGTCAGGGCCGAGGATTTCGGTGACAGAGTCAAGCTTGCTCATGGGATGAATCTCCTCAGGCTGATCAGCGGTTCCGAGGGAACTTGTAGCCCGGAGCGTAGTTCCCCTCTCGGTCCAGGATCACCTCGTGGGTCTCGGGATCATAGATCCCGTAGAGAAGTCCACAGTCGGGACAGACGCCCGGGTAGCCACCGCTTGCGATGCAGGTCCAGCACTTCACGGTTCAGCCCTCTTCCTGGAGGAGATCGAGCTCCTCGTCGCTGATAGCCGGCAGCTGAGTGACCTTGAGCTCAAGCTGTGCATTCACGGCCATGGAGTAGTGAGTGATGGCGTTGATCCGAGGGTGGGAGGCGTAGTGCTCGAACTCTTTCACCGACTCCAGGGAAACGCCCATGCGGTTGGCCACCGTCTCCTGGGAGAGCCCCTGAGACTTACGGAGAGCGATGAGCGAGTTCTTGATGTCCCACTCGAACTTTACGAGCGTGTCGGCCCGGTCAGCCAAATCGTTCTGGAGTTGGATCAGGTCCTTCTTGATCTGTTCCTTGTCCCTTTCGACCTCAGCGAGGTCCTCCTCGAGCTCCGGGATGCTGTGACGGCCGTTGGCCATGGGGAATCTCCTTCTGGAAGAACTTCTGTGGAAAGCTGTTGATGGGGGCTATCGGAACCTCGAGGGTCATGCCCGGGGGTAGAGCTCCTGCTCCCGGTTGACCAAAGCCTTGACGAGCTCCTCCCGGTGCTTCTCACCGTCGGCGTAGTCCCGGCAGCCCTCGTTCCACCAGAAGAGAGCGGAGTAGCGCTCCTTCTCGTTGATGCAGAGAGCGAGGAGCTCGGCCGCCTTGTCAAGACCCTCGGGATCGTGGCCGAGGATCCAGCGGCGAGAGAGCGAATTGAAGCTAGCGGTGTCCCGGAGGGAGAGCTTCTCAGTGGTATCCATGGAGTGTACCTTACACCAAGGAACTGAGCCCGGCAACCGTTCTGCCAGGCTCAGTTCTAGTGAATCTCGTGCTGTGCTCCTCGGAGAAAGAGCAGATGCTACTTCGCCGCCGCTCCCCTGGCCTTCCCCTTGAGCTTGGCGCAGGGTGCCACCATGAAGAAGTCGTCCGAGTAGTAGTGCTCGTCACCGGCGAAGGGCACGGAGTCAGCGAAGCCCTTTCGTTGAGTGTGGCTGCAGCCCTCGGCATGGAGGAGCGCGTAGCTCTCCGCGGGACCGCTCTTCGGGTAGGTGATGAGGAGCGGGATATCCTGGCGGATCGGGCGGGAGTACTGTGCGCTCATGGGGTCCAACCTACGCCCTGGAGTCCAGCCTGTCAACAGGTCGAAGTCAAGCCGAGAAAAGGTGCTAGCGGAGGATGCAGCCCCGATGGGGATTCACATGGACCCCGTGCTCCCGGCAGCAGAACCTCTCGTGGTCGTGAACCGGCTTCGGACGCTCGGCCCTTCGAGCCTCTCTGGGCTTGGTGTCACTCATCGATCTCTGGCCCCTTGGACTCTAGCCTGGCTTCGGAACGGAAGCGCTCTGCGTCCTTGGCGATTCGCACGGTGACCAGGAGAAGGAGGAGCACTCCAGCTGTGTTGCCGTAGAGCGAGGCGGTGTAGAAGCCCTCGATCCAGGGAGCGTCGGTGAAGATCAGGCTCGCGATGAGCCCCAGGGCTCCAAAGCCGATGAGGGCCATGGATAGAACGAAGTAGACCCGGGTGTGAGCTCCCATGTGTTTCCAGCCGTAGCGTTGCCTGTCCTTGGTTCCCATCGAAGGTCCTTCTTATCGGTTGAGCTAGGGCCTACTATCAGCCCTATGCTCAGCGCCTGCCTCTGGCCCTAGAGCGGCTCCGGTGTACGATCCCCAGTACTAGGGCTGTGGTCGCCAGGAGCAGGCCTCCAGTACCCGCTGCGGTACCCAGGAGCATGAGTGCACCGGCGCCGATGTTGGCTCCTCCTGTCCCGTCCCAGTTGATGATGGCCCAGCTTCCGATCACCACGGCGCTGAAGCCAGCCGCGAGCAGGGAAGTGGCTACGACGAGCACCGTGGAGACAGCTGAGCGCATGGGGATCCTTTGGCTGGGAGGTGAATCCACTATCGATCCGAGGGCCTCGAGATCAGTCGATGTAGCGCCACATCTTCGGGGTGTAGTAGACATACATGGAGCCATCCGGGAACCACCAGAGGTTGCCGCTGAGCTTCAGGGTCTGCTCGTTGCCCCCTGAGTCCATGGTGAGCACCACGACTCCATCCTCGGGGCGCTCGTTCTCGGTGGCCTTCCAGCTCTGGCTACGCTGTCCCATAGGGGATCTCCTGACTCAGCTCTGCTCGAAGGTGACCGGGTAGGTCGGCTCGATCTCACGCTCGAAGCGCGAGTAGTTGACGATGAGCTCCTCGCTGATGGGCTCGCCCGCGAGGACCAGGGGAAGGAGCTCGTACTCGTCGGTGTGCTTGACGATGGCCTTCGCGCTGTGGAAGGTGGGGTCGCTCTCAGCGAAGGTCACGGCAAGCCGAACCTCGCCCTCTCCGTCGAGGAAGAGGTAGTCCCCGTCCTGGTCCCGGTAGATGAGCTGATCCTTGAGGCTCTTGGCGAAGCTCTTCATGGAGCTCGTGTCCGCTGTGATGGTCTGCATGGGTGAAATCTATCACATCCTAGAGCTTCCCACAACCGGACGCAGGATCTCTAGTCCTCGCCCCTGTGGACGCTCCCCCAGTGCGTTGAGAAGCGACCACTGAGCCCCTCCAGCCGGGTACCTCGACCTCCATCGCGGGTCTTCGGATCCACGGATGGAAGCCGCACCTGTGCCAGAGCCATGAGGCCGCTGAGGACTTCCTCCAGGGGACCGAAGAGCTCAGTGTTCTCGCTACGGGCGAGGACGAGGTTGAGGTCCTCCCAGGCTTCCTCGAGATCCTCCAGGAGAGCATCCCGGGGAGTGAGCCTGTCGAAGTCGGACACATCCCGGGTCTTGATCTCACCGGTTCCACCCTCGAAGGTCTCAGCTGTCGAAGCCTCAGGGGTCGACTCGCAGTCGAAGGGGCACTGGTCCGTCACATCCACAGCCTTGATCGGAGAGGGGCAGCGACAGGTGCCGATCTGTCTCCCGTGGGGACAGACGATGGTGAGATGCTGGGCCATGGGGAACTCCAGTGTGGGCTCGAGGGAAGGGCTGGACCTGCGAGCATGGTACCGAGTCGAGCCAACGGTAAAGCGGGGCGGCCAGAATCCGAAGATTCGACCGCCCCGCTCGGGGAGTGAGATCGGAGCTCAGTAGACCCGGAAGACCTCAGCCGTGTTGCGGCTGTAAGTGGCGAACCCCTGCTCCACGAGGTCGTCGTGCTCACCCCGGTGGTCCGTCGCCCGGGAGCAGACGAAGCAGTACTCCGTGAGGTAGTCCGTGATGTCCACCCAGGGGTCGTACTGGTCACCGTCACGCTGGAGGCGGTCGAGCTCGAGCTCGTCCTGGACCTCCTGGGGGAGATCGATGAAGGGCGTGTCCTCACCGGTGGAGGTGGAGTAGACGGTTGCGTCGAGGGTGTCCATGGGGAGAACATTACACCCGCTCTAGCCGCAGCGCAACACCTTCGAGCAAAATGACCTCAGCCTGCCACTGACGCCAAGGGCCTCCGGGTCCTAGCGCAGCAGGGAGTATTCGCCATCCTCGAAGCCCGTGCCGGTGAGATCGAGGAGCTTGCCCACACCCCGGTAGATGGTCTTGCCCCTCCACTCGTAGCCCAGGTCCGCGTCTTCGAGGAGGTCCTCTTCCTCGAGGGCTGCTGCCAGCATGGGGAAGCGGTTGTCGGTGACCACGAGGTACTCGTCTCCGAGGCCCTCCACCCGGCTCAGGAGCCCACCGATGGGGCGACCCTGGCCGTCCCAGAAGACGATGCGGTCCTGGTCCTCGCTGCCGGGTTCACCCAGGGTGGCCGTCACAGAAGAGTAGTGCTCGCTGCTGTTCTCCAGAGCATCCAGCACGGGAACACCCGCCGGAGCGGCGGTCTCGATCTCACCATCGTCCTGCGGCTCGTGCTCGCTGCGGAGGAGTCCGAGCACCGCGCTGAGGAGCTCTGCGGGAAGCCTGTCGAAGCTCTCGCTCCCGTAGCTCGTACCCACGGCTACGCGACCTCCGAGACTCGACGGGCCCTCGGCGGTGAACTGGATCGAGGTATGGGTGGCATCGGGAGTTCGGGTTCGCTGAACCGAGCCGCTGGTGGGCCTACGGATACCGTAGGATCCGAAGGAGATCTCAGGAGCGGCTGCATCCAGGGTGAACCAGACCTTCTCCTCGAGGTGCTCCTTGGAGCCGCTGATCAGGGGCGAGATGGGAAAGGGTGCGCTCATGGTGTGCTCAGTTTCTGTGATCGGTGTGGTGGAAGAGTCGGATCTGCGGGAAGGTGCTTCAGCGAGGGGAGAGGAGCGCGAGGATGGGTTCCCGGAGCTCCCGGGGGAGTTCCTTGGAGATCTCTTCCTCACCCTGGAAGCGCACGGAGCCGAAGTAGCCGTTGCTGGCTACGCTCAGGGAGATGGTGAGGAGCTCCTCTCCGCGCCCATCGACATCCCGGAACAGGACTCCGTTGGTGGGCCGATGGATCTGCTCGGAGATGATGCTCTTGAAGTCGATCTCGGGAGCGTCCCCTCCGAGGATCTCAAACCAGAGGGCCTCGGAGGTCGAGCCGTCGACTCGAGCCTTCCCCATGGTGCGGTGAAGCTTCTTGATCTCCATGGTGTCCTCAGTTTCCGTTCTCGGTGGCGGGGTTCTTGAGGAGTCCCAGCAGGGCAGCGCTGAGCTCAGCGGGAAGGAGCTCGCTGATCTCCTCGTCGAAGAAGGCCGCGGCCTGGGAGTGCTGGCTGTTGGCCGTCTCCAGGGTGAGCGAGGTGTGCACCCCGTGGCTGTCGGTGGTTCGCCTGATCTTGCCATAGCGAGGGGCATGGGAGCCGAAGCGGAAGGGGATCTCGGGAGTTCCCTCCTTGGGGAGCCGGAAGCGCACCTCCTCGGTGATGCTCCGCGTGCTGTGCTCGACGGGCACGATCTGGCTGGTCTCGCTCATGGATTAGTCCTCAGTTTCGACATGGATTCGTTCGATCCTACATGAGTTTGGCCCTCCTCGCAACCGTCGGTACTCTAGGCCCACAGACAGCTGTCCACAGATGGAGAACCCATGGCAACCGGACTCACCCTAGAGGAACTCCTCGCGCTCCCCGATGGCTCCATCGTCGAGCTCCGGGAGGGACTGAGAGCCTACGCAGCCGCCCAGCGCATCGGCCTGAACCAGTCAGTGGGCCGGAAGCCCCAGCCAGAAGAGCGCCGGGGCTGGGTGCTCACTGAATACCTCGAGTACAGTTCGGAGTTTGCTACCAGGATCTGCGACGAGTCCTTCGGCTCTCACCGGATCATCGAGCTCAACGGCGGAGAGCGCGTGCTCTTCGACTACCGGAACTACCCCGACTACCCCTCCGCGAACTACCGGGAGGCCGGAGATCGCTTCATCTCAGAGCTCGAGGGGCTTCCCGAGTACTCCCTGATCAGCGTTCGAGGCGGCGAGCTCCTCGGGCTCAAGCTCGATGACGGAACCTGGGCAACGAGCGACTACTCCTGGATGGACGATGAGGAGGCCCTGGAGACAGAGTTCAGCCGGGCTGATTCGATCTGGGAGCTTGCGGCATATCCAGCTTCCACTGATAGCTAATCCACCAACAGCTCAAAGAAGGAGATCGCCATGGTCAAGAGACTCAAGAAGCTCACCGTCGAGGAGGCTCAGGCGCTCCCCGAGGATGCTGTGATCCTCCTCCAGGACAAGGACAGCAACGCCACCAACATCGGCTACCGCCACCTCTTCCAGAACTCCGGGCCCAATCGGGGTCACTGGGGCTGGGTCTTCGGCAAGTCCGAGGAAGACGACGCGAGCTTCACCGAACTCGCCATGGAACAGCTCGATGGACTCGGTACGACCATCGGTCTCAAAGGTCGAAAGGCCCCTCTCATCGAGGAGTTCGAGAACAAGCCCGAGTACGATGACGATGTGGACCTCGAGACCGAAGCCTTCTCTGAGTGGTCGGACTCTGGAGAGAAGGCTATCCGGGAGCTTCCAGTAGGCTCCATCGTGGAGGTGCAGAATAGAGAACCTCTGGGACTCCGACTGCAGTCGGGCCGCTGGATCACCACTGGCTGCGGCTGGACATCGGATCAAGAAGCCGAAGAGAAGTTCTTCACGGAGGATGTCTCCATCGTGACTCCAGAGGCTGACTCGCAGCTCTGAGCTTTCAGCACCTAGAGCGCACAGCGAAAGAGCGCCGATCCACCTGGGCCACCACAACCCGGGGATCGGCGCTCTTTGCCGTTGGGAGCGTCTTCGCTCTACCTCACCACCACATATAGGGGTGGAGTACCGCCCAGAGATTCCAGAGCTTCTCAGCTGCCTTCTCTCCCTGGTAGTCCTTGTTCTCACTGTAGACATCCGGAGCAAGTCGCTCCCGGCAGTAGCCGATGAGCTTCTCGATGGCCTCCTTCTGGGTGAGCTCTTCGCCCTCGAAGCTGATCTTGTGGAAGTCGAGGTTGATGTACTCATCCGCCAGGGGCAGGTAGGCCTGAAGGCGCTCGTAGAGGAGCTCCACCATGGCCGTGTCCAGGGACCAGGTCTGCCGGCTGTCGAAGCCGTAGCGCCTCTGCTGGGCATTCCAGCGGCGCTGGCGCTCGTCTTCCTTGCCATCCGGAGCATTGGTCCAGGTCGTGCTGGGCTCGTAGTCCGGTCCAAGATCATCGAGGTAGGCTCGACGCTGGGGGAGCGATCTAGCCTTAGCGCCTTCGGAGTGGGATTCGCTGTTGTTCATGTTGGACACCACTGTACACGGTTCTGGAGACAGATGCAACTTGACTCAGCCTCCCGCCCTGAAGAAGATAGACTTTTCGGCGATAGGATAGCATCGAGTCGAGAGGATACCCGTGAAACTTTGGTCCTTCCAGCCTCGAGATGTAGGGGAAGCCCTTCGCAGGGGCGAGCGCTTTATCTGTGATCCTGAGCTCTCTACTCACTACGCATCCTATGAGGAGTTCCGCCGAGCCTATGACTGGCTCATCGTTGAGATGGGGCAAAAGATTTCTCGGCCGGAAGGTGTGGAGCTTCCGGTTTGGGCCTGGGCTCGCAATCACGGTAAGATTCAGCGGCCAGATCGCCGGCGGATGCTCTTCAACCGCTACGCTCAAAGCGATGTGATTCTTGAGCTCGAGGTACCAGACAGGCTCGCAATTCTCTCCGACTTTGATGACTGGCACTGTGTGCTCAACGGTGTGCCCATTCGCAGCGATGAGGAGTGGGAGCATGATCCAGACCGGGAGTTCACGGAGGAAGAGATTCGGAAGAGCTGGAAGCAGGTGCTAACAGTGGAGAACAAGGAGTTCGTTCAAGCCTGTCTCTGGACCATCGAGCCCGAATGGCTGATTCGAGTTCACTCCCTGCGCTCTCGGTGACCTCCTAGCCGACAGAGAAGCGGCCGACAGCGGTGATAGGCTGCTGTCGGCCGCCTGGAAGATTAGGTGCTCCGGGGCCGGGGCATCGGTCCGACCCCGGAGCAGGGAGCCGGCCCTAGGCCAGCTCGAGGAGGTGGGCCCTCCTCTTGTCGAGCACCCAGACCTCGTGGCCCTTGGCCATGAGCTCCCGGGCGAGCTCGTAGGCTCCGTTGGAGTTCTTTCCGAACTCGCGAACGGTGCGGTTCTGTCCGTAGATTACGACCATGGTGGTCTCCTTTTCCATACAGGAATACCCAGGAAGCACGCAGCAGCGGGATGCCGACAACGCGGGGTATTCAACTGATGGCGATTAGGAGATTTAGGTCATGGGATCAGTGGTCCTTCTGGTCTACGGAATTGGTACAGAGCCACTATATCATGGAGTAGCTCAGAGCGCACCGAGAGTAGGAAACTTTCTCGGATCAGTACTTTCAGCGCGTGAAGATGATGTCCAGGATGGCGAGCACCGTGAGGATCCCCAGGGGCACACCAGCGATGAGCAAGCCTACTGGAATCTGTGTCCGATGGATGGTCTGAGGCACAGCGTCACTTCCGTTGCCCTGGGCGATCTGAGTCGCGGCAACGAGTTCGGGAGAGCCCGCAGGTGGGAGAGGCTCTGGCTGCGGTCGGTCATCCTCAAAGGCGGGAACCTCGATGGAGAGCGTGGAGGGGTCAACGGGCTCCGGGAGGTGGCTGTAATCAGGGTGCTGACGGTTGCTGTCTACCATGGGGTTCTCCTTGGCCTTCCTAGCCGCCGACGAAGGCCGCCCGGCGGTCCAATCCATATCGGACACCGGGCGGCCTTAGGCTGCAACCTGAGGGCTCCTACCTATCGATGAGCGACTCGATGTTGGTGCGGAGCTCGTCGTAGAGGTCCTTGTCACCGGCCCGATGGAGCGACCAGTCCCGCTCGTCGATGGCGCCCGAATCGTAGAAGCCAGCTTCCTCAGTGTCGATGATGGAGATGTGGTTCTCGACCTCGACTCCGTTGCGCTCAGCGCTCACGCAGTCCTTCAGGGTCCAGCCCAGGTTGTCTCCACAGTCGGTGACCAGGATGAGCTCGTTCTTCTGCATGATCGGGAGCTGCTGCATGATCTGCTGGTAGACATGGGCAAAGGCGTTGCCGCCCGAGGCCTTGAGCCGCAGGTCCTTGATGTCCCGGGAGCTCTCGACGAGACCGTGGTTGTAGGTGAAGTAGACGATGTTCTCGATGTCGAGCTTCTCCTGGAACTCCTCCACCATCCCCGAGAGCTTGGTGAACTGGTTGGTCCACTCGTTGCTCATGGATCCGGAGATATCCAGGCCGATGAGCACATTGACTCCAGATGCTCGCTTCTTCTTCTTACCCTTGAGCATGTCGGTCTGATCCCACTCCTTCTTCGAGGAGCGGAAGTAGCTGAGCTCGTTCTCCGGGAGCTTCCTGCGGTTGCTCACGATGTTGTCGAGCTCGTCTTCCTGGAGCTTGAGCTTCTTGGTGCTGAGGGAGCCACTGATGTGCTTCAGGTTCTTCTGCTCTGCCTGCTGCTTTCGGCTCTCGGAGCGGTCGATGGTGACCGGGTGGGGGAAGCCACAGTCGAAGGAGTGACCCGTGGGCTGGTCGGGATCCACCTCCTCGTCGCTGTCCGGAAGGAGATGATCGGTCTTGTTGGCGTGGAGCCTGCCGTCATCCTCTCCGGCCTCATCCAGGATGCTCTCGGGGACCAGGGCGAGCTCAGCCTCGAGGAGCTCCAGGAGCTCGGCCGAGTAGTTGCGCTTCTTCTGGAAGCGCTCCAGGGCCCTGCTGCGCTCGGCCTCAGCCTCCGCCTTGTCGTGGTTCTCGCGCTCTTTGGACTGGAGAATGCGGAGCTTAGCCTGCAGCCGGTTCTTGAGCCTCTCGGCCTTCTCCGAATGGCGCTTCTTGAGCTTGGCCTCAAGCCGAACGATCTGGGAGTTGATCGTCGAGATCTCCCGGACCCTCTTGTAGATCTTCCTGTTGAGGTAGTCGGCATTCCGGTGGATCTCGAGGAGCTTAGCGTCGATCTCCTCAATGTCGTAGCGGAGCTCCTGGATCATGGAGCGCAGATGGCCGCCGAGGCCCATGTAGCTCAGGATCTTGAGATCCTCAGGAATCGGATCCTTGAGGATGGTCTTGGCGACCTCCTTGGCGATGAGTCCCGCGCCCTCGAGCCGGTCGAGGTGCTTCACACCTGCCCGCACTCCGCTGAACTCCAGGGAGCCGTGGCAGATGCACTTGCCCTCGGCTACCGTCTCGATGATGATGTCCTCGATGATGTTCTCAGCGTAGAGGAGCTCCCGAAGCCCGTAGCTACGGAGGTTGTCCGGAGTGTAGAGCACCTTGGAGACCATGGAGCGCATGGTCTGATCGTGGACGGAGACGAACTGGCTTGCGTTGAAGAGCATGAGGTGGCCGAGCTCATGCTGGATCATGGAGCCGATCATCTCATCGGGGTAGTTGGCGTTGACCACGATCTCTCGGCTCGAGGGAGTCGTGTAGGCGATCTTGTCCATGTCGTAGTCGAGGAAGAGATCGTAGCCGTGCTTGTCGATGTAGCTCAGGAAGGCTCGATTGTTGACGAAGAGCGAGGGGTCCGAAAGCACTCGACCCTCACCACGCTGACGAGGCTTCGGCGGCTGGCCGGGCCAGAGCTCCCCGTACTTGAAGTTCTTCTGCTCTGCTACCATGATGGTCTCCTAGAGATTCGCCTGCCTAGGGCTGCGATGAGCTGTGGAAGTGGACCTGGCGAGACGCTCAGGAGAGCACCCGGGACAGGGGCAGGGGCTTCTCATCGGTCTCAGCGTCGGCCTCGAACTTGTCCATGAGGATCTCCACTGCCGCCGCGTAGACCTTGGCGTTCTTGATCCGGGACACGAACTTCTTCGAGCGCGTGTAGGAGTAGGAGTTGCCCAGGGACTCCTGAGCCCAGAGGAGCTGCTGGAACTCGGGGATCGAGTCGTCAGGGTTGCGCTTCCACTGGCCGTAGGTGAGGCTGAATTCCTCGTCCGCGTCCGAGAGCCTGCTGCCGGCAGTGAGGATGTCCTCGGAGAACAGCCCCATCTCCCGGGCGAAGTCGAAGGCCTTCTGGCCGAAGCCTGAGATCAGCGTGAGCTTCTCGATCTCGCTGAGCCCCTCGTAGCGGATGATGTTGAAGATGTTGTCGATGACGGCCGAGGATACCTCGTCGTAGTCGCAGTAGTTGATGATGTCCGTGTAGTCAGCCTGCACGAAGCCTCGAGGCATGATGAAGTCGTGCTTGGCCATCACATACTCGAAGTCGTCCACGATGGGGAGCATGCAGAGGCGCCGACGGAAGGCTCCGGAGAGGCGCTTAGCAGCGTAGATGGCGTCCCGGCCGGGAGGGTTGCAGGCGCCGATGATGTGGGTGGTCTTCGGGAGCTTCTGACCATCGATGACGAAGTCAGAGAACATCTTCTGGAAGCCACTGAGCACATCCTGAGTGGTGTTGTTGAACTCGTCCACGAAGATGATCGTGTTGCCAGCCAGTGCCTTTTCAGCCCACTGGGGGAGAGCGGGCATGGTCTGCCAGACGCCGTTGATCTTCTCACGGGCGCCGAGGCCGATGATGTCAGTGGGCTCAATGCAGGCGAGGTTGAGGTCGATGAGCTCGTAGCCCATGCGCTTAGCCATCTTGGCGATTGTGGCGGACTTGCCGACGCCGGGCTTGGAGATCAAGATAGAGACGAAACGGTCCTCGTCGCCGCTCTCGGCGGCCTCGAAGTTGCGGAAGAGGCGCTCCATCGCGGAGATCGCTCCGTCGATGCTCTGGGAGAACATTTGCTTCTGGGCCATGTGACTATTTCCTTTTGCTGAGTATCAGCTCACTGGGACGAGGATGGTGCTCTTGGTTCATCGTCATGGTACCAAGAGCGACCGGAGATCGTCGGTGAGTGGAGAGCTCCGCCGGAGCCTTTCAGCAGCCTGAGAGCACAGCCTGGCCATAGAAAGGCGGCCCGTACTCTGGAGGTGAGTACGGGCCGCCAGCTCGGAGAGGCCCTAGTCCTTCTTCTTGGGCTTCTTGGCCTCAGCCTTGGTCTTGTCCTGGGAGGCGAGGAAGAGACCAGCCCGGTTGAGGTGGCGGGAGTAGGATCCGTCGAGGTAGAGGAGTGGGAAGGCGCTGATGGAGTTCATCTCGCTGATCTTCTCCTGGAGCCGGGGGTAGAGCACATCCTTCATGGCACCGGCTCCACCGCCGTAGACGAAGCCGACCTCGGTCATGGCGCCCACATTGCGGAGGATGGTACCGAGCTTCTCGGCGACCTCCTCGGCGAAGAACACGGCCTCCTGATCCACGAACTGCTGGACCCGGTTGTAGAAGGTCTTCTTGAGCGCAGAGGGCTTCCTCTGGAGGAACTCAGCGATGTCCTTCCGGGAGCTGAAGCCAGCCTCGATGCCCTGGTCCTCCATGGCCGTGATGGCCGAGAGGAGCACTGAGCCCCAGCCCTTGTCCAGGGTCCGGGAGGCGTCGGCGTTGAACTTGCCGTTGGTGAAAACCGGGAAGTTCACCGTGCCCTCGCCCACATCGATGCCGATGGTGTTGGTGGCAGCGAGCACATCCTCGGGAGTGATCTCAGCGAGCTCCTCCCGGCGCTCGGGGCTGGGAGCGTTCTCCAGGAGATCCGAGAGCACCTTGTCCATGATCGAGGCACCACGCTCGGCGATGGCGTAGTGAGCCGAAGCGCCCTCTGCGAGGACCTCGACCTTGGAGAAGCTGATCTTCACGACCACACTGGTCTCGAAGTTCTTCACCACGGCGATGTGAGCCTTGCCGCCGTTGATGAACTCGGCAGCGTAGCTCTCCCGGTGGCGCATGAACTCGGAGATCGGCAGCGCCAGGGCCACGCTCGCGTCCACGAGGATCTCCTCGTCGGGGAGCTCACCCTCCCGGGCCACATAGTCCTTCAGGGCCTTGGCCGCGAAGATCCCGAGCACCAGAGCCTTGGAGAGGGGCTGCTTGGCCTTGGAGGCCCGGCCCACGGTGTCGAACTCCTCGAAGGCACCGTCTGCGGACAGGGAGCGCATGCCGAAGACCCGCCGGTAGCTGTCTGGGATCAGCGGGCTGTCGAAGGATGCATCGAGCTGATTGAAGAAGTCAGCGCCCTCTCCCGTGAGTACCTCGACGGCGTCCTCGTCGCTGGTGGGGATCTGGTTGGGCCGAGTGAGGATGGCCACAGCCGAGGGCATGTCCACGGTGTCCCGCTTGCCACCCTCGCTCTTGCTCTCGACGAGCGCCTTGATGTAGCCGTTGCCGATGTCTAGCCCGCCGTTGAGCTCTACCTTGATTGCCATGTGCTTTCCCTAGTTCAGTGGTGTGTTCCTTCCGCCTATCCTATCGAAAAACGCCGGAGCCACGCGGATCGAGCCGAATGGAGTTCCTTGGCCCAAGGGCGAGGGGCGCCCACAGCTCCTAGAGCCGCGGGCGCCCCTGCTGTCAGCTGAAGTCAGTCCCTGCGGCCGTCCTCCTCAGGTCGCTCCGGCTCAGCCTCTGTCCCAGGGAGCTCTCCGAGCTCGTGGTCTACCACCGAGAGGAGCACTCGCCTGAGGGCTGCTCGAATCTCCGGATCATCGAGAACCCGCTCTAGAGCTCCCGCGTCGGAGGCGCTGTGGAAGAGCTCACTCCTGAGGGGAATTGAGCCGACGATGGGAATCTCCAGAGCGCTGTTGATGACCTTCTGATTGCTCTCCGGATCGGTGCCGGGGAGCACCCTGTTGAGAACGACGCTGATCCGGCTCTTGGCTACTCCCAGCCCACCCTGGTCAAGTGGCGCGGTAACTGACTGAATCCAGCGGGACAGTCCCATGAGCGAGGTGTTGGTGGCATCGGCGAGCACCAGGATCCTGTCGGTGGTGCCGTAGCCGTAACCGACCTGCGAGCGAATCGGATCTGAGTAGCTCACCGAAGTGTCGAGGACGATGTAGTCGTAGATTCCCCTGAGCTTCGCGATGAGCTCAGCATAGAACTCCGGGGAGAGGTCATCCGCCGAGCGCGGTCGCCGGGGAGCGAGGAGCACATCCACATCGAGTCCATCGTCATGGATCACGGTGGCCTTGATCTCGCTCTCGCTGATCCCGTAGCGAAGGAGCCGCATCACCGTGGGCTTCCAGAATCCGGTGAAGAATCCGATCTGTCCGTCTCGCACATCGAGGTCGAGGACGAGCACCTTCAGTGGCCTGTAAGGGCCGCTCCTGGAGGACAGGGCGAGGTAGGCTCCCAGGGCTAGGGCTGTGCTTGTCTTGCCTCCACCGCCCTTGGAGGAGGTCACGGTGATGGCCCTGCCGAGCGGTGCCGCCGGGACCTTCGGCCTGCCCGTGCGGAGCGGCCAGTTGAGGCCGTTGGGGTCGACGGCCTTCGGCTCTCCGGGCTTCGAGATCACGCCCGAGGCCTCGAGCTGAAGCTTCGCCTCGAGGAAGTTGAGTCCGGTCTTCTCCATGTGGTCCCGGATGATGCGCTTGTTCTTGCGGTTACTGGTCATGGCAGTTTGCTCTCTGTTCACAGTCGCTCCACGCCCGACTGCACAGGAATGCGTGCTGTCAGTAACCTACAGGATTCGGAAACCTTGCTCTAGAGGCGGTCGCGTGGAGACACTACCCAAAGACGGGCCGCTGTAGTCGGCCAGAACCACACTATCAAAGCCCTGGCCGAAGCTCCTAGAGGAATGCTTGAGTAGTGACCTCAGTAGCGGAGGCCGAGCTTCCGCACTGCCTTGGTGGGCTTGGGCTTGCCCTCGAAGAGGCCGCGAACCACCAGGGCTCCTCCGTAGATGAAGAAGGTGTTGAGCTCGAGGTTCGGATCAGATTTTGCGCTCAGATGCTCCTCGGAGGGCGCTGGAATCTCCCTGAAGCCTCCGGCGATGAGCTCGTCGGCGACGATGCGGTTGATGCGAGCTTCATCCTCCTCGGAGAACGGTAGTCCAAAGGCCCAGGCGGTGAGCCAGAGCTGCAGTGTGATGTTGTTCTCCACGGCCTGCTCATCGAAGGTCACATAGAGCTCGTAGTCGCCCCAGTCCTCTGCCGGAGTGTCCATGAAGCCGTTGAGTCGAGCTCCAGCACAGCTCCCACAGCACTCGAAGGCCGGCAGGTAGCGGAGCTGGCCAGCGAGCTCCATGGGTTCCAGGGCCTTGGCCAGGGTCTTGAAGCTACTCTCTTCTACGAGGGGCATCGGGATTCTCCTTATCGAGTGTCCTTTCCATGGTATCGATTCCAGATAGGCCTAGAGTTGCCTCTCTCCGGCCACAGGCTGCCGCCTACGCGACTTCTCTCGCACTTCGGTTCGATGATGTGCGACCGAAGAGTTCGGGGCTTAGGAGGGCAGCCGCAGCAAGAACCGCCCCGGCGTCGAATCTGCCGGAGCGGTTCCTAGAGAGCCTCAGTGCAGGCCGAGGATCACTCCCAGTCGAAGGGCTCGTTGAGCCACTCAACCTGAGAGCCCACCTTGCCCTCCTCGAAGTCGGAGCTCTCGGGGTCGTAGGTCACCTCAAGGAAGGCTGTGCGCTCCTCGACGAACTCCCGGAGTGCGGCGAGCTGCTCCTTCCGGCTGGAGGTCTCGGGGAAGGATCGGCCCATGGCCTCCCTTGCAGCCTGCGTGTAGCTGTAGATGGCACCCTGGTCGTAGCGCTCGATCTTGCCCTGCTCACCGGCCTCGCTCACGGGATTTCCGGTGAGCTCCTGGCCGTTTTCCTTCTGGAGAGCCTCGAAGAACCGGCTCGACCGCAGCCCAGCGTTCTCCATGGCCGTGTAGTGGTGGGCGTGGGCCGACTCTAGGAGCCTCTGGACCACGAACTGCTGGGTGGAGTTCTCAGCCTTCCAGTCCTTCAGGGAGAGCTCCTCGTTCTGAAGCTCAGGCTCATCGTAGAATTCCCGGTAGCTTGCGGGCAGAGCGGTGTCCTCGCCCTCCAGGGACTGGGAGAGGAAGAAGTTGTACTCAGCCTGCTCCAACTCCCGGTCGGTGGAGGTGGCGTCGTGGGCGGCCTCCACGGCGAGCACCATCTTAGTGAAGCCGTCCTCAGCGTGGAACTCGGGCTTCTCCCTGGGGGTCGACTTGATCCCGAAGGCGGCCTTGACCTTCTGCTTCACCAGGGCTACGGGAGTGAGCTCCTCCTCCATGGACTTCTCGTAGGCGGCTCGAGCCTCGGCGCCCGTGGCGTAGTGCTTGTCATCCCCGCCGAAGGGGCAGCCTCGACCTGTGGCTTCCTCGCCGGTCCGGGCCTTGCAGACACCGACTTCGCCGGTCTCATCGTTCACATGGAATCTCATGGTGCTCATCGTGCTCCCTCTAGCTCTTGGTGCTGTCTCTAATGCTCGACGATCTCCTGTGCCCTCGGACTGGCCGTAGGCTGCGTCCTGAGCGAGCTCTAGGTCGATTCCGTTGGATGATGCATGGTAGGATGGTTCGGACCTTAGGCTGGCAGCTACGGAAGGAGCGCTCCCATGAGCGATGTGGACACCTATCGAGGAAAGCTCATCCCGGTGGAGCTCGGAGAGCAGACCCTGGACCAGTGGATTCAGAAGCGCATCGGCCGCAGCGAGCTCGAGGACTACGAGTCCAGCTGGCTGGAAGCCCTCCAGGAGGATCTCTACGGCTCCTACTACTACGACCGGAGCAGCGAGACTCTCTACGAGATCCAGCGAGAGCGACTCGATCCCAACGGCTTCGTCCACTCGAAGCGCAATCTCGACGGGAGCTTCGACTTCCTCGTGAGCTACTACAACGGTGGCGCGAGCTTCGGCGAGGTCATGGACGAGGTTGTCGGCCAGGGAGAGCTGAATCTGCCTACTCTCTGAGCTTCGAGGAGTGCACAGACTGCAGCCAGTGTGTTAGCATGGGACCTGGCTGCCCATAGCGGCCTGTCTTCGCAGCTTCACTCCCACGCGGTGAGCCCCCAAGAACAAGGTTCCCTGAATCCTATGGGTCTCTGGTATCTGCTCCTTCAAGCAGCCAGGCGTGGGTAGAGCTGTAGAGAGTTGAGTAGTCCCATGACCAAGAACAGACGACAGAAGCTGGAAGCCCGGCGCCGCAAGGAAGCCGGAGCTGGAAGCTACACTCGCGCACTCCGAGAGGTCTCAGAGGGATCCGCCTTCGTTCGAAAGCCCATCGGTGTCCCCACCGGGTTCTCCATGCTCGACGAGTGGACCGGAGGGTGGACGCCCAGTGGCCTGTCCCTGATCGCCGCTCGCCCCGGAGACGGCAAGTCAGCCTTCGCTATCCAGAGCACCCTCGGCGCCCTCCAGGCTGGCAAGTCCGTGCTCTTCTCCAGCCTTGAAATGAGTGCGGATGAGCTCCTTGCGCGGATGATCGCCTCGAAGACCTCCCTGACGATTCCCGAGGTCAAGCAAGAAGCCAGAGAGACCAATCCCTACACAGGCCGGCTCATTCGAGATGCGCGCTGGGCGTTGAGCCAGCTCGCGCTCACCCTGGACGACGATCCTCGCCAGACCGTAGCGCACATCCGAGCCCGTGCCCTGGAGCTCATCGGTAGCGAGAGAGGCCTCGATCTCATCGTCGTGGACTACTTCGAGCTCATCATGCCATCCCTCGAAGCCACAGGTGCGTCTAGACAGGAGAAGTTCGCCGCCGTTTCCCGGGATCTCAAGCTCCTGGCCCTGGAGCTCGGTGTGGCCGTTCTGGTGACTGTTCAGCTCAATCGATTCATCGGCGAAGAGTATCCGCCGAAGCTCAGCGACATCCGGTGGACCGGTGCCCTTGAGCAGGACGCCGACCAGGTGCTTCTCCTCCACCGGCGCTCCACCGAGAGGTCAGATGAGGACATCCTCTCCCTGAACCTCGCAAAGCACCGGAGAGGTCCCAGTGGCCAGAGGGATGAGATCGGCGTGAGTTTCTCTCGGATGCGCTTCGTCGAGCACCCCACTTGGGGTAATCCCATCCTCCGAATTTGGGCCAACTCCATCAGGGCCGGTCAGCTTCAGCTCTCCGAGCTCTTCGAGCTCTACCCGACCTACTGGCAGACCGTGACCTACGATCACCTGGTCACCCCCGAGCTCGTGGCTGAGGCTGCCCAGGAAGCCTACCGGCTGGAGCGCATCTTCAGGCGCATCTGGTGGAGCAGCACTGGAGCTCCTGAGCCCACGGAGCCGAAGCTTGCAGCCGTGCTCAAGGGCTGGACCGATGGTGTGACCCTCCCGGAGCGCGAGACCCTGGATGAGGTCGTGGTCTGGGACCTCGGCGAGGATGGAGAGAATTGGCTCATCGAGGGAACCACGGACGGGGACCTGGGCCTGAAGGCCCTCGCACTCTGGATCGAGGAGGTCGAACCCGAAGTCACCGAGCGCTTTGAGAGCTTCCCCGAGGATCTCCGCAACAGCTTCACTGCCCGGGACGACTGGTTCTGGAGGGATCTCAACCCCGCTCATCCCAACGAGGACATGGAGCTCTGCTGGAAGTCCCGGGACGAGCATCGCTGGAACGGAGAGCAGCTCTTCAGGGGTATCCACGCTGGAGGCTGAGCACAGCTGCTAAAAGGGGCTAGGAGTCGGAACGCTGAAGATTCCGGCTCCTAGCCCCGTCTCTGGGTAGGGGTGCTACTCAGTAGCTCACGGTGGCGGCGTAGGCCGGCGGGTCCACCACGACTGCGGCGAAGCGCGAGCCGGAGCCCTCGTAGGAGTGGCCCGTGTAGCTCCCGCTGCTTCCGTAGCTCTCCGCGAAGTACTCGTAGTAGCCCAGGGTAGAGCCATCCACCACATCGTCCACGGTGGCGTCATCGTAGCCGAAGTCGGTGCCACCGTTGGACACATGCTGTGAGCCATTCACATCATCGTTGCTGGCGGTGGGCTTCAGCACCGGAAGATCCGAGTGGACACCCTCACGCTCCATGAGCTCCAGGAAGGCCTCCTTGATGTGGAAGCCGACTCGGTAGTCGAAGATGAGATCGCTGATGGTGAGCATGGATCAACTGTACACCGACTGGATACAGGCTGCAACCGCTAGCGAGCGAGCACCGTCACGATCACAGCGTAGGCTGAGAAGATCACGGGCGCGCCCACCGAGAGGATCATGTTCTTGGGGCTCCACTTGAGCCAGCGATTCTCCCCATCGATGGTGCGGGGGATCAGTGCCTGGATGAGGAAGAGCACCAGGGAGAGCATGGAGAAGAAGAGCACGAACTGAGGAGCCTTGCCCACCTGGAAGAGCGAGAGGAAGGCCAGGAGGATGGTCAGCAGGTTGAGCACAGCGATCCGGTGGGAGGCTCGGTACTGGCGGGGACTCCGGTACTGGACGAGCTTTCCATCCAGGGTCCGGTCGCTGTCCTTGTCCTTCCGGTCCTTGCCGTCGGGGTTCTGGCTATCTGCCAAGGGGTTCTCCTCATTGGGTTCGGAGCTCATCGTACACTGTCGGCCGAACCGTGGGGCCCACTATCGATCCGGCGCTAGAGTCTGTTCTAAGCCCTCGAATGAGCTCAACCGTGCATCGATACAAGAGGCCGCCCGAAGGCCGTGAGCATCGAAGCTACAGCCTTCGGGTGGCGTCCTAGGGAAGCCTAACGGTCGTTCTCGTCGAAGAGTCCGAGCTTGTAGAGAGGATCGGTGAGCTCAGTGTTCTCAGGACCGCCCTGGGCGAAGAACTCCAGCGCCACATCGAGCTTCCGCACCACGAGCTCTCGGATAGCCTCGGGGGCGTAGTAGCCAGATCCGTCCTCGTCATCCTCGAGCTCATCCTCATCGGGAAGATCCTCGATCTCGTAGAGGTCGTAGGGGGACTCGTCCGAGTCTGCCTCCATGTACTCCTCGAGCTGCTCGATCTTCTCGTTGACCTCGGGATCGCTGCTGGAGAAGAACACGGTCCACTCCTCGCCCTCCCACTCGTTGTCCTCGATGAAGGTCCAAGCTCGGCTCGGCGAGCCGGAGGTGCCGTCGCTGGAAGCATCGAGCTCGACTGCACTCGAGCCGCCCTCGTCGCCCCAGCGCTCGATGTCGCTGTCGGTGTTCTCTGGAGTTGCCATGGTGAATCCTCCTGCGCTCAGTCTGTGGAAAGGCTCCTGCCGCCTCCGAGCCACGGTACCGACGGCTCAGGCTCCAACGCGGAGCTCCCCGAATTCAGTTCCCGGAGCTGTGATCTACTCAGTAGGTGTAGCGACCGTTGACGAACTGAGGCTTAGGCTCGTCGTCGTAGAGACCGAACTTGTAGAGCGGATCAGAGAGCCTCCTGCTCTCGGCCTCCTTGGGGTCGCTCCAGAAGTCGACGGCCTTGCGAACCCGGTAGAGGTTGGGAGGGCCGTAGATCGACTCAGGAGGGAAGTAAGGCTCGTAGCCACAGCAGTAGCCGCAGTCTCCACAGCTTTCGCCATCCTCCATGTCGAAGTCGCACTCGGTGGGCATGCCGTCGTCGAGCTCATCCTCTGCGGGCATCCTGTCGATGGGGAGGAGCTTGTAGGAGCTCATGTCCTCGGAGTTGACCATCGGTCGAAGCTCCTCAAGGGCTGCCTGAACCTCGGGATCGGTGACCTCGAAGAAGCTCGTCCACCTCTCGCCCTCCCATTCGTTGGTCTCGACGAACTGCCAGATTCCGACTACGGGCTGGGCTACTTCAGCTGATTCGGCCAAGAAAGACTCCTCTGGGTAGCAGAATGGCGATGGAGCATCTGATCACACTCCGTCGCCAATCCTACACGGATTCGACGGAATCCGCAATGATCCCTCTGGCCTCAGTGGGCGAGGATACCCCCAGCGAAGTCCCGGAACCGAGCACTGTCGCCGTAGTAGCTCATCACGAAGTCGATGGTGCCGTCGGGATTGGTGGTGGACTGCACGAAGCCCTCGGGCTGCAGCTTCTCTCGCTGCACCTCGTAGAGTCTGCCGGTCTCCTCGTGGAAGAGGTACTGGCCGTAGCACTCATCCTCGAGTGCCTCTGCCCAGTTCCGGTAGGAGCCGTCGAGGTAGCTCGTGCCGAGCCTCTCCTGAATCCAGCTGTCGACTGTCTTGCCCTGGAGATCTACCGGTGCGAGCTTCCCTCTGAAGGCTACAACCTCGTTGCTCATGGTTCTGATCCGTTTCCCCCACCCGCGGTTGGCTAGGCGACCTTCGAGCGTCTCTCCCTTGAGCGCGCCTTCCCGGTCAGGATAGCGGGTGTATTCGGCGATGGTATCTAAAAACTCATGACGATGCCTACTGCAACTTTGCCCGAAGATTTTGAGCTAGGCTACAGCAGTGCTCCCGCGGTTACTTGGGCTCTGAAACGCCCGTGCAGGTCGAGTCGTAGTCCGGGTTGCGGACCAGAGTAGCCGCCTTGTTCTCGCCCGCATCGGAACCTGAGAGCGTGGATGCCCAACCCGTGTCACCGAGGCAGAAGAAGGCCACATTGGGCACGCTGTCCGCGTTCTTGAAGACCTTCACATTGGTGGCGTCGGCGTAGCTGTCCGCCTTGTTGCCTGCGCCTCCATCCCGGTCGCCGGTGGTCTCGCTGCAGCCCACGAGGCCGAGGGAAAGAGTGAGTGCGAGAGCACTGAGCATGAGGAGCTTCTTGGAAACCATGGGTGATCCTTTCGGTGGTTGAGAGTGGAGTAGCTGCGTCCTAGGCGGCAGAGCTTCGGCGACTGATGTTGTTGCCGAGGACGAGGAGGGTCTTCATGGCGCGGTTCTCGGTGTAGTAGGCGCCCAGGGTCAGGCCAGTCATGAACTCACCCTTGAGCTCCTTCTGCTCCGCGTAGTTAGCCGTGAGCATGAGCTCCGCAGCTGCAGCGACGGGCTTCCCGCCGATGACGCCCTCCTGGTCCATGGCCTCCTTGCCGAGGCGGTGCATCTCCATGCGGTCGGAGTCGGTGATGTTGATGTCCATGAGCTGGTTTCCCGTTTCGATCTGTGGTGTGGTGTGAAAACCACATTACACCTCTAGCCCAGGACCGCAACCATCAGTTTCAGGACTTGTCAGCCGTGAGAAAGGCGCCCCTCGCAGGCCGCTTAGAGTCGAACGAGGGACGCCTCCGAGCAGATGGGTATCAGCTGATAGCAGGAACTCAGTCCCAGCCGTCGATGACCTTCAGGGTGCGCTCGAAATCTGAGAGCTGCGTGTCAGTGAGGCTGTAGAGAAGCCCCACGAAGGCATCTGCATCCACCCCACTGCTGATGTTGCTGAGCCGGCGAACCGCCTCAAGGATGTCACCGTTGCTCTTCTTGGCCAGCACACGCTTGAGGCTCGTGAGCTCGCGCTTGGTGAAGTCCGACTCTTTGGCTCGAGCGAGGACCTCTTCGGCGAAGCTCAGCTCTGCGACGGCGGTTGCCATGGTGTTCTCCAGGTGAGTACAGTGGATGTGGTGAGACTCACTGTACACGGCCATCGAGCTCAGCGCAATGGCCAAAGGTTCAGGAGTAGACGACCACAGTCACATCGCTCGGACGCTCAGGATCGATGAGCTTGATGGCGTTGCCCTCATCGATCTTGGCTAGAAGGAACCGCCGGAGCTCGACGGAGCGCTTGAGCTTCTCGAAGATGCTCTTTGAGCCCGATTTCATCGCCATCTCACCGAGGACTGCTACTATCTCCTCAGAGAGCTCGATCTCCATGCTTCCACGCTTACCCATGGACTACTCCTCACACTTCGATGGCCCGGAAGGAAGGGAATCCCTCCGGGCCATTGTGCCGAGAGCTCAGCAAGAGTTGTTCGATGGTCAGTAGGCGAGGCGCAGGTAGCTCACCTTCCGGAAGTCGTTGAAGACATGGCCGACCTGAGCGTTGGGGTAGATCGCATCGGCAACCAGTGCCTCCTCCACGCTGCTGAAGTTCTCGATCCGCAGGGTGCTCACGATGGTCTCGCCGGTGGTCATCTCGTCCTCGAAGCGCACGGTCATGCCGGGCTTGAGGTCCTCGAGCTTCGCCTCGACCCACATGAGACCCCAGCCGGTCTGAGCCGTGGTGGCGGGGTCGGTGGTCTCGATGATCGGGGTCTCGTTGTAGATGCCGCTGATGTCCATGGGAATGCTCCTTCGAGGAGAAGATTCGGTGGTGTGGTGTGGAACCATCATTGCACGACGGAGCCAGCCTCGCAACCACACTTCCCAGAGCTTCTCAGCATCTCCGAGCCCGCAGGATCAGCGCGCCGAGAGCTCCTTGGTCTCGCTGTCGTAGAAGTAGCCCTCGTGGGCCTTCTCGAAGATGTCCTTGGGAACCTCAAAGGTGGCGGTCACTTCCTTGTCGCCCTCGGTGTCGGTGAGCACGAACTTGTAGCTCGCCGGGATGTGGTGCTTCACATCCTCGTAGCGAACGCACTTGTAGACTGACCGGTAGCCGTTCTTGTACTGGCCAGTAGCGGGATCGAGGTGGTAGCCGTACTCCTGCACATAGCCGTGGGCAGTGCACTCGTTGACCATCTTGTCGTAGGCAGCGGTGTACTGCTTGGTGGCGATGGTACCGGCGGTGATGGCCGGAGCGCAGCCTGCGAGCACTGCCAGAGCGCCGAGGGCAACAGCGGTTGCCGCGAGGATTCTCTTCACGAGGTGGATCTCCCTTTCCTGGAGTCTTCGGTTGACCATACACGAAGACTCCAGGAAGGTCAATAGGAAGAGTCAGTAGCCTCGTCGGTGGGCTCGCAGCGCCTCGATGAATTCTCTGGGCGCATCGAGAGCCAGACCGAGCTGGAACTCTAGCGTAGCCATCGATGGACCACCGAGAATGAACTGAGCTCTACCCATGCCTCGACCTCGATTGGGCCTGTAGCGCTCTCGCAGGCCTTCGGGAAGCCGATCCTGGTAGTAGTTACCGCAGACGATGTGGGCACAGGAGGCCTGAATCTTCTTGAGCTCGTCAGCGTCAGTGCGCTGGAGGTCTCGAGGCTGAGACTTGGAGCTCAGGAGCACATGAACTCCCACTGGCCTACCTAGCCAGCTAAGCCTTTCGAGGCTCGCGAGAAGCTTTGCCTGATCATCGGGGCTGGCAGACTCAAGGAGGAGCTCGACTGAGTCGATGATGAGGAGCACTTTGCGTGGCTGCAGGTCTCCGGGAAGGTCTCGAGTGCTCAACACATTCTGACCCTCCAGGAAGCTGATGCGCTCCTCGGCAAGCCTGCTGATGCTGTCGAGGAGGTTCAGTGCTTCCTGGGTGTCTTTGGCTACTGTTCTGCCCACGGGGTACTTGCTGATCTCTTCGAGCTCTACTCGACGGGGATCGATGCCGAAGATCTCCCAGCCATGGACGAATCCGTGCTGAATAGCCGCTCGAGAGAGAAGAGAAGCGCCGCCACCGGTTGCCCCGTGGACCCAGAGGTTTCGGTAAGAGTTGAGGTTCCACTCCACGGACTCACCGTTGATGTTGGTGCCGAGATGGAGCTGATCTTCCTGTGAGCTCACGATGCTCTCGAAGGTGTCTCCTCGCGTCACTCGAGGCCAGAGATCCTCACGAATCACACCCTTGACCTTGAGGAGCTCTCGGAGCTGACGCTCTGGCTGAGTGCCGGGGCTGAGATCGATCTTCAGCCCACCGGCTTCGGGTAGATCCCTGCCGCCGGAAGTGAGCGATACTGTGTCCGACTTCGCGTCGTAGAAGACCCGCACATCCTCGAGATTGAGGTAGCTTCCGCGCTTTGGCTTCTTGGCCATGGTGGCCGTCCTTTCAGTGGTCTGGTTCTCGCCAGTTCAGAGACGATCCAGGAAGACCGTCGGCACCACCTATCGTCAGCTGAAGTCAGTCGACAGTAGCTGCCCATCTAAGGCGCACTGTGATCTCCGGCGAGCGATGACGCACGGGAACCCTAGAAGTCGCTCAGGAAGGCTCCTAGGGGCCTAGAAGTCGTAGCGCTCGTCGAAGCCAGCATCCCGATCTTCCGCCTCGTTGAGATCCCGGAGGTGGTAGCGAGGAATCCGCAGGCTGGCGGCGAGCTCAGCTGGATCCATCGGCACATAGGGATGGCGCTGAAGGAGCCGAGTCACATTGGTCACCGAGAGCCCACGCTTGCTCTGGCCGATACTCCCGATGGCCGTGGCGAAGCGCTTGCCGTACTCCGGGTAGAGCTCCAGGGTGCGATCCCGAACGGTCTCAAAGGCCTGACGCTCTCGATCTCGCTGTCGTAGGAACTTGGCCAGCTGCTGGCGCTCGTAGCTGACCTGAGCCTGGCGCTGTGCTCGGAGCTTCTTCTGGCCCTCTGGGGTGCTCGCAAGCTCCACCCAGTCCATGATCTTCCCGATGTCCTCTGGGGTTATCCCAGTCCAGGGGCTGACCTGGAAGCTCCGGGTGATTCCCCGGTCGATGGGCCTTCTCAGGCTCGCGAGATCCTCGCTGTCCCGGTCCGGCATGTTGTCATCGATCCAGAGCAGAGGCCTACCGTCGAACTGTCGAGCGAGCTGGGCGGTCTTCCAGGCGGGAGAGCAGTGGGCGTAGTTGAGCTCCGGCGGATCCAGGGTCTCGACGGCCACGGGGAGCTCCGGAAGATCCAGGGCCGAGTTGAAGTAGTAGTTGGCCCAGCGCTGCCAGGTGGTGGCGTAGACGGGCTCAGCGCGAGGATCTTCAGCCAGGCTGCGGATGAGCTCCACTGCCGCCTGAGAGAAGCTCTCGATGCGGGTGCTCTTGCCGCGCTCGTCCCACTTGGGCTGCCCGTGGTAGATGGAGGGATACTCCTCCTGCTCCAGGGTGATCTCCAGATCGATGAGCCCACCCTGCTCGATGATTGCGGATCCTCGGCGCTCCGGAATCTTTCGCACTCGGAGCACACCGTCCACATCGAAGGCCACCACGGGGGAGAAGCGCAGTGCTGGGTCGATGGAGAAGGCCATGGGAGGCTCCGTTCTCAGCCTCGGAGGCTGGTTGGCTATGAATGGTGGAAGGCTGCGATCAGCTCTGATCCCAGGCTTCGAGAAGGTACATGGTCTCGGGCTGGAGCACATGGACCAGGTCAGTGTGGCGGCTACCCTCCACATTGACAATGGAGTCGATGATGTCTCGACCTCGCACTGTGAAGAGGAAGGGGTATCCTCCCCGGTAGAGCATGATGGCTCCGTTGATCCGGTGGTCCTCCACGAGCTCTATGAGCTTGCCAGCGCACCACCAGGGCGTGATCTTCTCGATGTAGCTGACCTGCTGACCCTGGAGCTCGTAGCGGATGATCCCAGGAATCTCCCTGTGGTCAGCTGCGTCCTCGATGATGCGATGGAGCCTTCGAGTGGGCTGTGCCTTGAGCTCACTGATCGTGAGGCTGAAGCCGAGCATGCTGATCCTTTCCGCTGGGCTGGAGTTCTGTGGTTACCCTATCGAACGGTTAGCCTAGATGAGCTCTGCCTCGATGCGGAGCCTCTTCGCCTCGGCCCGGGCCCATTCACTGGTGCCCTCACCCTGGGCGGTGCCATCCAGGGCGCTGAGCTCGGCCATCTTCTCGTAGAGCTCAGCCTTGGCGATGAGCGTTGCACGCCTGTTGGCTGCTCGATTGGCCCGCCTGTTGAACAGCCGATTCTGAGCGGAGCCGAGCCGGTCCCAGATCCCCATCAGGCGGCCCCCGCCAGGTGCTTGGCCTCGGCCTGCCTCCAGAGCTCGGCCTTGGCCCTCAGGGCGTTGAAGCCCACGATGTCTCTACTCCGGTAGGCTCGAGTGGCGAGCTTCTCGAAGTGCTTGATGTTGATGCGGATGAGCTTGAGCTGCTCACTCTCACCGTACTTCTTGAACCCGCGCCCGACGGCAGCTCGAAGTTGCTTGAGGTCGATGCGTCCCATCAGTCGTTCTCCTTAGATTCTGTCTGTGCTTGCTGGTGCTCTTCGACGAGTGCGAGTAGCCGAGCCTTCTCAGCGTCGATCTTGGTTCGGTTTACTGGGCGACTCTGGAGGAGCTCCTCGATGCTCTTTCCCACGATCAGCCCCAGCGCTCGTCGTCCCAGTCCCGAAGGACGGTGCGGTTGAGCTCAGCCTTGAGGTCGAGCTTCGCCGCCTTGAGCTCCCGGCGGCTTCCACCCTTGGCTCGGAGCCGCTCGATGCGGTCCTCGAGGCGCTCGGTGGAGCGTGTGAGCCGCTGTCTCAGGCCCATCAGTCGTGGGCCACGAGGAGCCCGGCTGCCCGGAGCTCGTTGGCGATCACCGCGTAGGGGGAGAGACCGATGACGCCCTTGGCTCGATCTTCCTCGTAGCGGTCCATGGCTCGCTTGATGGTGCGCTCTGCTGGTCCCCAGCTTGCTGGATTCTCCATGGTTAGTTCTCCTTGCTCTCGTGCAGCCCCTGCAGGATGCTGATGTCAGACTGGAAGTGCTCTCCCGGAGTCTCTAGGATCAGTGGAACACCGGTGTCCATGAGCCGATTCCAGGTCTCGGGGTGGGCGTGGCCGTAGCCCAGGTTGGCGTGGCGATCCCGGTGGGATCCGCGCTCGAAGGCTGAGTCGTTGGCATGGAACAGGAGCACCCTATCCCAGAGCCCGTGGGACTTCAACTTCTCCAGGAGCTGATCCACGCCGTCTTCCTCGTCCAGGGGCTCTCCGGCAGCCAGAAGGTGGCAGGTGTCAAGGCACAGGGAGAGCTTGGGATGGCCGTTGAGCGTCGAGAGGAGATAGTCGCTGATGCTGTCCACAGATGAGGCCAGGCTGTCGCCCTGGCCGGCCGTGGGCTCCAGGATGACCTGAGGGCCATCTTCGGGAAGGGAGTCGAGGAGGGGCATGAGGCTGTTGTGGAGCCTCCGTAGGCCCTCGAGCCGGGAGGCACCCGTGCTCGATCCTCCGTGGAACACCACGCCCTCGGCGCCGATGGTGGCGGCCCGGTCGAGGTTGCGGCGAAGCATCTCCACCGAGCTCGAGCGCACCTCTTCCCGGGCAGAGCCGAAGTTCATGAGATAGGGTCCGTGGACGAAGACCCGGGCATTGAGGAGCTCCACCGCATCCCTGAAGAGCCCGTCGAACTCTTCTGTGCCCGTGGGCATCCTACTGCTCGTGGGACCGTGGAGGAAGACCTGGAAGGCCTCGAAGCCCATGCGGGCTGCGGTGACGGCCGATGGTCGAAGATCCTTGCCGCCCGAGAGATGGGCGCCGTAGGCTGAAGTAGTCATGGCCTTCCTATCGCTGATGGCGAACGGTCACTCGAAGCTTCCCGCGAACTCAAGGAAGTGGGCTCGAACGACACCGGAGTGCATGAGGAGATCCTCAAGGAACTGCCGGCAAAACTTCTCTGTGCCCCAGGAAGCTCCGTTCTCCTCATCGTACTCATCTCCCCAGAGTCCGCTCGCTAGAGCTTCTCCTCGGTAGCCCTCTACGAAGTCCTCCACGGTGACTCGCTGCTCGGGGTCGAGCTCGATGCAGAGTAGGCCCGTGTAGCGCATGTCGTAGCTACCCTCATCGCTGACTCCGATGAGGATGTGCTCGGTTCGGTTGGTCATGGTCGTCACTTCCAGGGGTGGGCAAAGGCAATGGGACCAGCGGAGATCACGCCGGGCTGCTGTCGAAGGTCCTCGAGGAGGGGCTCCAGCGCCTCTGCGAGCTCGTAGAGATCGTTGCCCACGAGCTCTGCCTGCGCTGAGAGGTAGCTGAACACAGCCTGCTCCTGGCTGGGCTCGAACTCGATGTGGATGTAGCTCGTGTAGTACATGTCCCTGTCGGGCTCGTTGCTCAGGCCGACGAAGACATGCTTGCTAGCGGTGGACCTTGGGCCGAACTGAGCCTCTTCGGACTCTTCCTCGAAGGAGGCTCGAACGGCCTCAGCCACCTCATCCATGTCGTCGTAGTCCGAGGGGTCACCGATGATCTTCTGGCGTTCCCCGATGATTGAGCCTAGACCCCAGATCTGGTTGGACTTCGGCGCTGGACTGTCCGGGCCGATGGAAAAGTGCTGCGACATGGTGAGCTCCTTGGGATTTGGTCTATGAGCTCACCATACCGACTGCAGCGCGATCAGCCCATGCGCTCCGGGTGCTCCCGGATGTACTGCTCGAGGATGGCCTGAGCGTCTCCCATGATGGCAGTGAAGTTGAGCTCGAACTCCTCGCCGACAACCCAGAGGTAGATGCCTCGCTCCTGGAGCTCGAAGTTCTCGATGACGACCGAGGGGTAGCGAACTCCGTCCTCGTCAACGAGGTTGTTGGCCGTGAAGGGAGCACCCTGCTGAGTGAAGATGTCGGTGGTGAGCATGAGCCGGCGAAGCGACCAGGTCAGCTCGAGGAGCTCATCGAGAGCAACCTCCGGATTCTCGAACTTCTGTCGAACGGCTGCCAGGGCCTCGGAGCTGAAATCTGTGGTCAGGGTCTTCATGGGAGATCTTCGCTCTCTGGGGTCGATTCGGTGGTGTGATTCGATGCTACGCTATGGGAGGCGCCTTTGCAACCCTCGAGCTCTCCTCGGAGCACGCGGAGCTCCACCGCCGCCGCGAGCACGAGCTGGAGGAGCCCCTCGCTGTCGGAAGAGTCGATGAGCTCCCCCGACGGACCGTAGGGTAGCACTCGACCGGTATCGGTGAGCACTACCCCGTAGGAGTCGCTGATCTGGAAGGCTGCTGTCATCTTGAAGAAGGTCCTAGCGGACGAGGTTGCCCTCGCTGTCGAAGTGGACCTGCTCGCCGTCGTTGAGCACGAAGGTCCGGGTGCCGTCGGTGAACTCCAGAGCGAAGCCGATGATGGTCTCACCGTAGGTCGTGCAGACGCTGTAGCTCTCCTTCACATTGGGAGCGTCGATGAGCCGGTACTCGAGCTCGACGATGGCGTTCTCGAAGTCGGCCGAGCTGCTGCCGGGGTCTTCCCAGTCGGCGCCGATGGTGACGGTGTGGGCGATCTGAGCGGTGGTGGTAACCAAGGGGAACCTCCTGGAAGTCTGTGGTGTGGTGGAGCGTGGTGTGAGACCATCATATGACCGCAGCTGAAGCTGCGCAACCACCGGGCCGCCATTGGCCATGTTCTGGTCAGAATCCCTCGGTCTCCCATCGTGATCGGAAAGCGCGATCCTGGAGAAAAGTAGCCTGTAGCCCCCGAAGAGGCAGCCTAGAGCCACACCGTAGCCGCTGCTCTAGCCTGCGCGCTCAGGACTGTCTTTTCGCAGGCTGAGAGCATCGGAGAAGCGCCGATTTCGAGGGCTGAAGCTCCGCCTCTCAGCCGAGCCGGACGGTGGCCAGGGGCTCGCCCCGGAGGAAGTTCCAGTCCCGGTCGAAGATCGAGTCCACCAGGGTCACCGAGTCGAGCTCGAAGCCTCCGCCCTGGGACTGCAGGAAAGTCTCCGGAGAGTTCGGCTCGCCGCCCACCAGGGTGAGGTGAGGCCGGAAGCTGGCGCCCGTCCACTGCGGCCGGGAGATCCGAAAGCCCTGGGCTCGAACACCCTCGAGGAAGTACTCGTGGAGCTCCCGGAGCCGCCCCGTGGGATCCCCGAAGGTCAGCGCCCGGTGCTGGCCATCGAGGCCGAAGTCCTCTACGGTCTCTGGGATGAGCTCGATGGCGCCTCGGGGTGCGTCGAGCACCAGGGGCTTCAGCGCGGCGAGGCCGATGCCCGCAGCATCATCGATGTCTCCGAGGACAGTGATGTGGAGATCGCTGATCTGACTCTCTCCGGAGGCCTCAGCTCGGTTTGAGAGGTAGTGGATCAGGTAGCCCTGGTGGTTGAGCTCCATGGGAGCATCCTTTCTGAAGACTCTGACAGCGCGAGGGATGCCTCAGCGCTCAGCGTGTAGCCTTGAGCTCCCGGCGGGTCCTCCGGACCGCCACACCCTCGGCCTCAGCCGAAGCCGCGAAGTCCTCGATCCACTGGCCGATGTTGACGACCTTGGTCCAGGGGAGGAAGAACAGGATGGGTCTCATGGCTGCCCGGTGGGGCCGGCAGAAGTGCATGGAGAACCGCTTGCCGAAGATTACCTGGAACTCTACCTCAGATCTACAGGAGCTCTTTCCACCCCAGCAAGAGACATCGGCTGGAGCGATCTGAAGCACGCGTTGCCCTGTGGACACCCAGCCGTCCTCATACTCGGTGACCTCTCCATGGTGGAGCACTTCGAGAAGAAGCGAGCCTCGACTCCAGGGCTTGATGTTCTGCTGGAGCTTCCGAAGGCTTCCGTAGCTGTGGAAGCCCATGGACTCTCGCTTCGTAGCGGCTTTAATTCCGTAGGGCTTTCCGTTGGCTAGCCCCACGAACTTGCCCGGCTTCCGGGAGATGTTGGCGTACTTGTAGCCCAGGGGCTCCGAGGACTTCCGCTGTGTTGAGGCGCCTTCGAGGCCGAAGAGCTCCCTGAAGAAGTCGATGATGTTCTCACCGAACTCGTGGATCACGAGCACAGCAACGACTGCGATGGGGAATAGGATGGAGAGCAACCAGAGGTGCTCGATGACCCAGCCGTGCATGATCTAGGCGCTCCTCTCAGGCCGCGGTACGGTAGCTCTGGAGGTGAGCCTCGAACTCGATGCTCTCGGTGTTCCGACGGCGAAGATCCTCAGCGTACTCCTCCCAGCGACCCCAGCCATGAGCTCCGAGGTAGTAGCGCTCGTTGCCCTCCACGGGGTAGGTCAGGAGCCGGCACCAGCCGTTGGGCGCATTGTGGCTCCAGCAGATGGCGGGGTAGCCGTCCACATCCTCCCGGTAGGCGTGGGTGGTGTGGAGCGGCGCGTGGCACTGCGGGCAGCTGTAGCCCCGCTCTCCGGTGAAGGGTTCCCAGCGCTTCCGGCACTCGCCGCAGCGAGGACCGCTGATCGGGTCCAGGGGCTTGTCCCCATCCACGACGAGGTGAGGACAGCGAATGCCCATGGCCAGTGGGATGCCGAGCTCGGAGCACTGGACTCCGTCGATGAGCTGGATTTCACGGTAGGACACGGTGCGGAACCTCTCGAAGCTTGGACTGCGGTGGTCTATGGCACCATCCTACAACGAAGGAGGGGCAGCTGTCAACGGCGATCCGTCGAAGCTGCCCCGGGGACTGAGCTGAAGTCAGCCCCTGATGTACTTGCCCACGAGCCCCTTGAGCGAGGAGCCGCGCTCGAGGCGCTCAACCCAGTCCTGGAGCTGCTTCGGGGGAGTGGTCTTCGAGGGACCCATGAGCTTGAGTGCGGGCTCCAGGATGGCCCGGTGCTCATCGTAGAAGCGAGCGAAGGCCACGAAGGTCGAGATCGTCTTGCTGGCAGCTCTACGCTTGCGCTCGGCCCCATCCCGCCAGGCTCGGAGCTGGTCCAGGGTCACTGGAAGCGAGGGCTCGACTTCCTCGAGGATGCGCTGACCGAGGCTCTGGGGAGCGGGGTCCTGCTGCGAGGCGAGATCCTTCCGGGCCTGCTCATCCGTCCAGGTGATGGCGATCTGAGAGGGGTCCTGGTGGCGACCGGCGTGGTCATTCTCCCTGCCACAGGCGAGGATGTAGCTTCCGATCTCCAGGGTTGACTCGCAGACCTTCGGAGCGGGAGTGGCCTGGAGGATGAACTCGGCAGCATCGGCTGCAGCCCGGGTGTCATCCGTGGGGAAGTTCCGGATCCCGTCGATGAGCTCTTCGAGGATGGCCCGGGGGATCTCGACTGCGGACTCTTCGTTGACTGCCATGGATGGACTCCCTCTCTAGGGCTGTGGAAAGACTGCGATCAGATCCATGCTACACGGATCGAGGAAGAACTTCAACCTACGCTGGGTGCCGGGTTGGAATAGATGAGCTCGGAGCCGTCTCGAGCCAGGATGCTGCGGATCTTCCCGTCGAGCTCCCCGTCGATTTCGAAGCGCTTGCCTGCCCAGAGGAGGTAGAGCCTCCAGCTCTGAGGGCTACGGTTGCTTCGAGCGAGCCTTAGGTAGGCTGGAGCGTCGGGAAGCCCTCGGAGCTCCCTGCTCGCGAGCGTGACCTGAGAGCTGTTCTTGAAGCCCCGCACCTTGAGTCCCAGAGGCTCCACCAGGGCCTGGAGCTCCTTCTTGGTGGCGGCCTCGAAGATCCCGAAGACCTGCATGTCAGAGCGATTGAGAGCGCTGGTCTCCAGGGCATTGAGGTAGGCGCTGTAACCCTTCTCCATGGTTACTCTCCTCGATCCTTAGGCTGAGGCCGGTCTCCCCGGCCGGGACCAGCCTGAGCGGCCACTTCCTCGTCGATGGGCGCAAGGAGAGCGTCGAGCTCCTCGATGCAGTAGTCCCGCACATAGGACTGAGGAGCTGTCTGCAGCGTGCCTCGAATCGTGTCCGCCAGCGCGAGGTTGATGGTGCCCTCCTTGAGGTCGTCCCTGCGAGCACCCTTGGCCAGGAGCGCCATGACCTCGAGCTCGTCCTGCTCGGTGTAGCCCTCTTCGAGGATTCGCTCCAGGAAGGCCCGGGGCACCTTGACTACGGCCTCATCGTAGGGATCACGCTGGAGGATGTCCTCGTACCTTCCGGTGGCCGCAAAGTCCCGGCGCTTCTGCTCGGCCACATAGGGACGCTTGCCCCGAGGATCAACCGAGAGGAAGTGCAGGGAGGAGAGGAGCACCACATCCTCTGAGCCGTCCGGCAGGATGTAGAGAGCGTAGGGGTCGGTGAGGTGAGGACCCTCCACGAGGCCGTAGCGACCAGCGTGCTCTCCCTCGAGGATGAGCACACGCTCATGCATGTTGTAGTCAAGCATTCCGCTTACTCCTTCGGTTGGTGTGCACTGAGTTTCACAGTACCATCGCAGTCGGCCCGATTCGACGGGCTGATCGGCTTAGACCCTTGGGCTACTGGCGGATCGAGCCGGAGACGGGCTCCAGCTTCAGTGATCCCACCGCGGCCTTCCAATCCCGGCCTACCTCGCAGACGGCTGAGATGAGCTCGACCCGATCTACCCGAAGATCCCAGAGCTCGTTCTCGATCTTCCGGTCGATGAGGCGACCGGTACTCCCTCCACTGAGCGCATTCCAGGCACCCTCTGTGAGCAATACTGCCCTCAGGCTGTTGAGGAGCTCTCCCCGGTAGGGACCGTAGCTCATCCCTCCCAGATTCTCAGCGAGGCAGCGCTCTCGAGCTCGGAGGACCTTACGGTTGGCACGGATCTTCCTGTTGAGCTCGGGGTTACGGTTCCCCGACATCGTAGCCCAGTTCATCCCGAGGATGGATCCGACAAGCCAGATGCCCATGAGCACAAACCACAGCAATACCGCTATTCCACCTGCAGGTCCGAGAATCATGGCTGTTCTCCCTCTGTGGATTTGAGAGGTTCAGTTCTTCCGGAGTCTTCTGTGTCCAGTTTTCGGGTGACGAGCCAGACTACTAGGACAAAGACAGCCACGATTACCAGTAAGATCGATCCTACTGCCACCCAGAAGAGCACTGCAAGGTGGCCCATTTGATCCTGGTACTCTAGGTAGCCCTTGCTTGGACCTTCTTCTGCGACGACTGCTAGCGCTGCACCCAACGCCGATAGCATGGTCAGTCCCTAGCTTCCAGAGAGCCGACTGCTTCCTCGAGGATCTCCACGAGGTAGTTGGCGTAGGCAGTGTGGTTGATCCGGAACTCGTTGCCCGAGACCCAGGTGTCTCCATCGATGGTGTAGACGCTCTGGATGTTGAAGTTCAGGGTCTCGTAGACGGTGCCCTGGTCATCTGTGAGGTGAGCCCCGTCGAAGTAGTTGGTTTCGGCGGTCCGGTCGAGGAGCCTCTGGGGATCCTGCCTCTCTGCGATCCGATTCCGGGTGTCCCTGGTGAAAAGCGCTGTGAGGTGATCGGGCAGCGCACGGATGCTGTCGATCATCTCAGCACGAAGCTCAGCGCTGTCGATGGGATAGACTGTTCTCATGGTGTGGACTCTCTGTCTGTCGGATAGGGCTAAAAGAATAGGGAGATGAGAAACAGGGCGGGCGGTGCCGCGAGGACTCCGATCAAGAGGACCAGCTCAGCAACTACCTCCGGAGCTAGGCGAGACTTCTTGGGCCCTGGAGCTGGCTTCAGCTCGGAGCGATCTTCGGTCTGTGCCTGCTTCAGCTCCCTACCGAAGTCTGACTGCACTGAGAGCTCAGAGTAGGGTGCTACCCGAGAGAAATCAGCGGCCTGAACGGGCTCTGTGCTCACCTCAGCAGTGGCTGAAGGCTCCTGCTTCCCGCCGAATAGGATCATCTCACAGACCTTCGCTCTCGGTGGTCTTGGTCACGGCCAGAGTGTCGGGATCGAAGTGGTAGGTCACCGGCGAGCTCTTGCTGATCTCGAAGTCCACCTGGTAGTCATCCAGTGTGCCGTGGATCTCGAAGCTTCGAGCAGCGTCTCCGTAGGTCGGCTCTCCGGCCACCGATGCGCTACCGACGATCTTCCCAGTCTCGGGGTCCTTGAGCTCGACGGTGCCACCCGTGAGGTCGCTGAACTCTCCAGAAACCTCAGTGGATCCCGGAAGCTCAGCACCGTTGAAGTCCACCGCAGAGGAGATGTTCTGAGCGTAGATCCTCATCAGCGAGCTGTTCTGGCTCGCCTGCATAGCAGCAAGAGCCATGGCTCCCACGGCAGCTACTCCGCTGATCACAGCGACCCCTAGGATGATGCCGAAGAGGTTCTTACCCAGGGAATAGCCTAGATTCGAGAGCCTTCCTCCAGTGGGCTTCGGAGGCTTTGCCACTGCAGATCCTGAGCCGGAACTTACTGCCAATGCGCCACCGGCGCTTCGCTCGAGATCTGTGGAGGCTCTTTCGCCGTGGAGGAGCTCGGTGCTCTTCTCGTCGACTACGATCATCTGTCTGTCCTGTCCTCGGTGGTGGGGTCAGTGGTTTCCTTCGGCTCTGGTACCGAATCGCTCGTCCCGGCTTCGGGCTCTGGCCGATCCAGGGACTCCAGTGCGCCCTGGAGTCTCGACCTGAGCCCGGAGCTCTCTCCAGCCCTAGGCTGCTTTGGCGCATCCTCGCTGGAGCGCTCTTCCTCAGGGTGAGATCCGAACTCTAGCCTCCGCAGCTGTTCCTCTTCGACCTGTCTGAGGTAGCCTTTGAAGCGAGCAGTGGAGGACGAGTCCCCGCCGAGGGTGCTCTTGACGATGATGTTTGCTAGAGCCGCACCGCCTATACCAGCGATCACCAGAAACATGAGTGCCGTCACGATGCTACCTGCCTTCCTAAGCCCCTAGGACTTTTCGTCCGTGTCATGTTCCCGAATCACGGCCTCGAGGCGCTCCTTGACGCCTCCGGGGCCAGTCCATGTGACCGCAGTGGTCTTGTCGATGTAGCGAATGACCTCCCGGAGGGTCTCCAGATCGGGCTCACCTCGGAACTGAGGTCCTCGGTTAGCCGCGTTCTTGCTCATGGCGCTCTCGCTCCTCTTCGGCGATCTTCCTGCAGTCTGGACAGGTCACATTGTCTGGAAAGTAATGGGGTCGGACATCGTAGATCTCAGCGCCACAGGCGGGTTTCCCGTCGCCTCGATCCCAGTGGCTCGTCAGGTTCATACCACCCTGGAGCCGATCATCCCGCTCCACGGTCAGTCTCGAGCCTTCAGGGGCTGAAGCTTCCTCTGCTCGTCGGGTGCGGCGAGCACCATCTCGCCGTCGCTCCAGAGGAGGTAGACCTCGGTCTTCTCGAAGCTCCTGTCTCCATCTGGCTTCACCACGGTGACAGATCCGTACTGCTCGAAGTCCCCCTCGGGCTCTTCCTTCTGCTTCGGATACTTGAGCCTGTCGAACTGCTTCTCGGAGAGCGTCAGCCCGTAGTGATCCTTGATCTCGGCTCTCGCATCCTTAGACCAGTTCTCAGTGCCGTCCGGAAGGAGGAATCCACCGATGAGCGAAGCGATGATGAGCAAGAAGCCCCCGATGGCTAGAGGACCGGGACCATCGATGAACAGGGTGCCCATGAAAAGCACAAAGCCGATGATGAGTCCTGCCAGGGCGATGTAGAAGATGGGGTTGAGATCGTAGCCAACGAAGTCCATGGTGCTACTTTCTGTGGAGTTGAGCTAAGCTGAAGGAGTGCTGGGGCTAGAGGATCATGGCGATGGCCGCCACCGCAGGATCCCGGGCGAAGATCGAGTTGGGGCTACCCGCGATGAGCCCTCCGAAGACGAGGAGGATCCCCAGGGCGAAGAGTCCAGCAGCGAGGAACTTCCTGCCGCTGGTGGGACGCTTCCCGGCGCCCATGAGCACCACGAGCACGGCGGTGATCGTGAGGATCCCCAGGGTGACCACGAGATAGCTCCCGAGGGGCGTCAGGGGTGCCTGTCCATCCAGCTCGGCTGCAGCTGCAGTCAGTCTGTCCATGCTCATGGTGCTATCCTACATCATTCCCGGGAATCCGTCATGGATCAGTCGTCGCTGGTCTTCTCGGCGGCAGCGGAGCCTGGAGCGAAGAAGGGCTCATCGCTCACCGAACCGTGCTCTTCATCGCCCCGGGGCTTCAGAGCGGTGAAGCCCTGGCCGTCGTTGGACTGAGCGAGCTCGAAGCGTCCATCCCGCCAGAGCAGCGAGATCTCCTGGCGCTCAAAGCCATCCTTGAGCGCCACATTCCGGGTCACCGTGCCGAAGACCTCGAAGTCCTTCTCGGGCTCAGCCATCGGGTAGTCGAGCTCCCTGACCTCATCCTTCGACAGGCCGATTCCATAGCGGTCCTGGATCTCGCCCTTGACTTCATTGAGCTGCTCCCTACGCGCCTCGTAGCCCGATGGCATGCTCAGGGTAGCCCAAGTGGCCGATGAGATGGCAACGACCATGAGAACTACGAAGAGCGTGTTGGTCAGGGGTGAGAAGTCAATGATCTTAGAGCCTGCGAGGAAGATCATCACCATCAATGTGAGGAAAGCGATTCCTGCAATCACGAAGAGCACGGTGGAGAGCGTGCTGTCTCCGTAGGTCAGTTCGATGAACTTCATTTCAGATTTCTCATTTCGTGTTCTAGTTTTGTTAGGTCGGATCAACGGCCAAAAGCAAGATGAAGACAGTAGCGATCATCAGGTAGAAGGTCACCGTGAACAGCACCCTGAGAGGGTAGGGTATCCACGGAGTTCGACGCTGATTGAAGGCATTGTCGGCGAGCATTGAGATCAGCACGATTGATACCAGGAGCAGAATGGCGACTAGCGACCAGTAGAGAGGTGCAATCATGGTTAGCTCTTGGCCTTCAGGGGAGCGAAGTTCTCGCCGTTGGTGGACTGGCCGAGCACCATCTTCCCGTTCTGCCAGGCGAGGACAATCTTCCGCTGGACGAAGCCCTCGCCGGATTCAGCTGCAACAGTCTGCTCGAAGGAGCCGTAGCCCTTGAAGTTGCCCCTGGGCTTCGACTTGGGGTAGTGCAGCGCTGCGAGCTCGCCCTTCTCCAGATCGATTCCATAGTGATCCTCGATCTGAGCATGGACAGCCTTGAGCTGATCCCGACGAAGATCATCGTTGGCGCTGTCCTGAAGAGAATCGACTACGATCAAGAGACCCAATCCCACGAAGAAGGCCGGGACGAGCATGATGAGTAGAGTAGCGTCCCTCCAGAGTGCGTAGACGATGAGGCCGATAGCTGCCAGGCCAATCAGGGCTGCGATGATCCAGAAGATGACGAAGCTCGTCGGCTCTGGGGCTGTTTCCAGGTGAATGAAGTTCATGCTTAGCTCCTAGACTCCAGAGGAGTGAAGTCCTCGCCGTTGGTGGATTCGGCGAGCACCATCTTACCGTCCACCCAAACCAGGGTGATCTCGCGCTTGAGGAACTTGCCGTCGCCCACCATCGAGGTCTGCTCGAAGGCACCGAAGGACTGAGTGCCGCCCTGGGGCCGATCTCCGGGGTACTTGAGCTTCGCGAGCTGATCATCTCGCAGCGTAAGTCCATAGGTTTCCTTCACCTGCTCCTTGAGGGCTTCCTTCTGACTGTCACGGGCAATGTTGGTGGTCGAGGCAGTGAGGATGGACCCGGTCACAACGCTGCACGCAGTGACGCCGAGGAGCACACAGAACACAGCGAAGCTCTTGCCAGACCAGTCACCCTTGGTTCGCCTGTTCTCGACCAGAAAGACCACCACTAGGGCGATCAGTGCGACGGCCGCCAGGCCGAAGAAGCCTAGGCCCAGGGGAACATTGACGCCGACTCGTTCGATGTAGTTCATTTCATATGTCCAATTCTAGAATGCTGTATAAATGTTTCAGTGAGTCGCTGTCAACCCTTGGGCTTCAGGGGAGTGAAGTCCTCGCCGTTGGTGGACTCGGAGAGGTAGAACTTGCCCTCCGACCAGACCAGGGAGAGCTTCGCGCTCCTGTAGGCACCCTGAGCGAGGGGTAGGTTCTTCTGGATCGAGCCGTAGACCGCGAAGTCCTCCTGAGGCCTGAAATCCGGGTAGCTCAGGTCGTGGAACTCCATGCGGCTGAGCTTGAGATCGTAGTCCTTCTCGATCTGCGCCTGCACGGCATGGCTGCGCTCGCTGAACCTGTTGAAACCCAGGAAATCGTAGCCCATGACGGCCGAAGCCACGACTAATGCTAGGGCAGCGACAGCTCCAGATCCAGTAGCCAGGCGGGAGAAGATCACCGTGGTTCGCTCTCGCTTCCTGCCATCAGCTCGAGCGAACAGCCAGAGAAAGAGCACCAGCAGGCCCAGGGCGAACAGGAGAACGACTCCGGCTACTGTGACAACTGGATTCTCGAAGTCAAAGCTCCGAACGGGGATGTAGTTCATCGGTTTGTACCCTTCCTGGGGAGCTCCTCGAAGCCCTTCCCCTCCTCGTAGTGAGCGAGCTTCAGCTTGCCATCTTCGGAGATGAGCTGCACCTTCTGCTTCCGGTAGAGGTTGCCCTCGACCTTCTCCTCGACGACGGTGGCGCCGTAGGTTTGCAACCCCTTCTTCGGAGAGTTCGCCGGGTACTCGAGCACATTGAACTGCTCAGGGGTGAGCTCTAAGCCGTATCGCTCCTGCACCTGCTCCCTGAAGGGTGGTAGTTGAGTGGAGTGCGAGGGAGCACCCATGGCGATGGCGAAGATTACAGAGAAACCGGTGAGCACGGCGCCCAGTGCGCTGATCACATCGGGCAGAGCGCTTCGAGACCTACGCTTCTCAGCCACGAGATTGACAGCGACACTCCCGGCTGCGGCTAGAACGAAGACGACGATGGCCACCCACATGAGTGGCAGGCTCGGCGAGGTCTGAGGAATGAAGTTCACTGGATCCTGATACTTTCGGGAGAGGTCGTGGTGGAGGCGTTCGGCCCTGAAGACAGCCCTGGAGTCGGCCGGTCGTAGGACTCGAGGAAGCGGTCGAGGACGGCGATCTCCTGGAGGAGCTCCAGGTCATCTTCCCGGCGATCCCGGATGAGCACCTCGAAGCCCTCGGGAAGCGTGGTGTCGAAGCGCACCGAGAAGTGACGAATGCGCTCACCCGAGTAGCCGTAGACAGCCATGTCATCGATCACATCCTGAGGCACCAGCCTTCCACCGCCCTCAGCCCGATGCTCGTTGCGGGCCTTGGCTTCCGCCTGAGAGATGTCCAGGTGGAGATCGAAGACTGGAGCGTCGAACTCTCGGGCGATGGAGACGAGCTCCCGGATGCGGCGCGGATTGAGGTTGGTATCGGACGCCACGACGAGCTGCCCTCGAGCGAGCTCTTCCCGGATGCGGGCGTGCTGGATCTCGGTGACTCGATCCTCGTTGACCGGAAGGTACTGGTCGAGGATGAAGTACTCGGTGCCGAATAGCTCGAGGCGAATCTCGTCCCGTTCGGCGATGCTCACGATGGTGCCGTAGCGCGCCTGGAGGAAGTCCGCCAGGGAGGACTTTCCGGCTCCAGGAAGGCCGTGGGTTAGCACGAGTGCTCCGCTCACGGTGGAATCCTTCGCCCCGGCGCTAATGGACGCCGATCTGCTGTTGAGAACTGTCAGCACCACTGTACATGAACTTCGCTCTCCTTGCAACGGTCGACAGGCTAGAGCGTCGAAGCCTTCGAACTTTCTGCCGATCGAACCGCTGATTCGGGACCACCCTCGGTAGCATAGCTCCATGACCAATCTACGAGAACGACTCATCCAAGCTGGCTTCGCTGTGAACCTGGAGCCAGGAACCTACAACCTGATCTACACCGCAGACAACGCCGTCGAGAACGGCCTCTGGCCATCTCAGTTCGAGCCGGAGCTCGAGGAAGAGGGTCGCATCGCTCTTCCCAACGGAGAGATCATCGACCTTCCCAGCTACAATCGCTACAGCGAGCTCCTGGACAGCGCACAGCTCCAGGGCTACTCCCACGGATTCCACCACGGTGTCGCACTGCGCACCGATGAGGAGCTCGGAGAGCAGGATCTGGACTTCCTTCAGCGCCACGGGCTCATCGGAGGCCGCATCGAGCTCGACTCCGCGGCGCTCCTCGTGAGCCCGCAGGCCCTGGCCGAGGCCACCCACTACTACCAGTCGCCCCTCAGCGAAGAGGCTCGAGAGCTCACCGAAGCCTATCGGAACGGTGAGTTCAGCCTGAGAGAGCTCGGCATCGATGCTGAGGAGACGAGCTACGCACTGGTGCTTCGGGATCGAGTCCTTGACGCCTACGATGCTCCGGGAGAGATTCTTCAGCTCGGCGAGCTCGTCTAGGCGCAGCCGGCGCTCGCACAGCAAAGAGGGCCCGGTTCGAAGCGATGATGCTCCCTTCCGGGCCCTTGCTGTCGGCCTGAGTTTCGGGGTGAGTGCTAGCCCACCGAAAGGCCGTGGTCGAGATCCTCTCCATCGAAGCCGAAGAACAGTCCTCGCTCACTCCAGTCCTGGTAGCTCGGCCAGAGCGATGTGCCCGTGTTGCGGATCCGGATCGAGGCCTCGAGGAGGATCTCGTAGATCGTGAAGCTCACCTCGGGCTCATCTGTCTCCAGGGCTGATCGAAGGCTGTCCGTGCGATGCTCCTCGGGGAACTCGGCGATGAGGTTCTCACTGGAGTGGCTGTAGTTCGCCAGTGCGGGAAGGAACTCCTCGAAGGCCTCCAGTAGGTTGGCTAACTTCTCGGCTGGGAGCTCCCGATAGGGCCGCTGCAGGGCCGCTTCTCTGATGTCTTCTTCGCTGGCGAACATGGTGCACTCCTTGATAGCTACGCCCGAAGCTCCATGCTTCGGCTACCCATTGACTATCGCGGGAATGCTCCTTTTTTCGAGGAGTTCTCGATCCTCTCGATCCCAGAGTTCCTGTCTCTGCTCGTCATTGAGTCGATCCTCATAGCGGCAGAAGAGGATCACCGGATCATTCCAGTCCCTCTCGAGTCCGATGTATTCTAGCCGGAGCCTTGCATCGCTGGGCTTCATGGCGTGAACCACAACCGCTAGCGGCTTATCAGCTGCCAGTAGAGAGATCCCCAGCTCCTTGTGACCCATGACTTCATCTATGCAGAGAGCACTGGCCTCTCGAACTCTTCTCACCTTAGGTTCCTCGCTATCCCATTCTAGATAGGTTGAGCCACTGAGCTCTTCTCCCCACTCTAGGTGGTTTGAACCCTGGAGCTCTTTGCCATACTCCAGGTAGGAGCCTGCGATGTAGAGTCCACCCTTTGTGCGGTTGTTCACAGCCTGTGCAATTGTCGTCTTGCCGGACCCCGTCGATCCACAGATGATGAGATCACGGCCGGATTCCAGGGCCGCCGCTCCTGCTGCGACTTGCTCTTGGCGAAGAGGAGTCATCTCTTCCAGGGAGAGGTGCATACCGGAAAGGACGCGAGCTCGCATCTGCGTGTAGCTCATGGGAGGTAGATCAGCTCGAACAGCGTTGCGATTGTAGCGCTCGAGGCGCTCCCGGATAGCGAGCTTGAGTGCATGGTCTGATACCATGAGGAATCTCCTTAGACTACCCGCGCCGGTCGAAAGAGAGTGAGACACGCTCTAGCTGAAAGATCCCGGATGCTAAGCACCTTCCTAGAGGGTCTCCAATCGCGCGGGGACGGGAGTCTCAGGTGAGCCACGGGAAGCTGGCGTGGAACCACTCTATCAAAGCGCAGCTCCGAACTTCGCTCAGTGTCCGCCTGAGCCCCGCTGAAGAGCTGCCCACACGATGACCGCAGGATTGCCTTCCGGCTGCTCAGGCGGGCAGCTACTGTCGCTCCGCGGTGGATCAGCGCCATCAGTCCCCAGCGGCTGCGCGAGGAACTCCCGAGAAGCGCTCCCGGAGAGGAAGCAGCGCCGATCTCAGTGTCTCTTCCTCGCTACAGTCGTGGCTCAGAAGGAGATCGAAGGCCACGAGGAGGCTCCGGCGCTCGATCTTGAGCACCCCGTCGGTGCGCAGGTGGCCGCCGTGGTCCAGGCTGATCTCCAGGAGCCTTCCCGCCAGGGTGCGGGCCTCGTCGGCGTCTCGAACGCCCCGGAGTGCTGCGCTGAAGAACAGACCGAGCTCGTTGACGCCTATGGTGAGCGTGTCCGGCGGCTCAGGACGGAGCTCCAGGGGAAGCGAGTCGTGGAGCTCCCGGATGTAGCTCAGCACGCGCTGGAGCTCAGAGAGCTCCCCCGAGCGAGTGAAGTTCCAGCTGCGCTCCACCGATTCAAGTACGCCGTCGAGCTCTTCCCGGCCGAAGGTCCGTCGATCCTGGCTCGACTGGATCGCGTAGAGAGCCAGATCCTCGAGGAGAGCGGAGCCCTGATCCTGCAGGCTGTGATCAGTCATCGTCAAGGCTCCGTCCTACCAGCCGTTGTTGGCGGCGGAGCGGTCCCCGAAGAGCGACTCCGAGAGCACCTGGAGCTGACCGTTGATGGACTCATCGGAGGAGCTGAAGTAGCGCGGGAAGAGGTACTGGAAGAGATCCCGGCTGGCGGTGAGCCGGACCCCGTTCACATGGCCGCCTCGGCCCTGGAGCTCGGCGAGGAACTCATCCACGGTTGCCCGGATCTTCTCCTCTTCCTCATCCTCCTCGTAGACGCTGAAGAGCCCCGAGAGGAGCGTCTGCAGGTTGATCTCCAGGGTCTCAGCAGCATCCCCGCCGGACTGCGGTCGGTTGAAGTCCACGGGAGCTGCGCCTGCCAGTGCGGCCTTTCGGACGGCGTCGACTCGAGCGTAGGCCTCGTCGCTGAGGATGTCTTCGCTGAAGTGCTCCTCGAAGGCCCTGCTGAAGGAGTTCTCATCTGTGATCAGGTTCTCGAACCAGCGCTCTCCGCCGAGCTCGATGCAGCGGTCGGCGATGCTGTCAACCTCCCCGGAGACCTCATCCTCATCGTAGAGGCCCTCCAGGGCGCCGTTGAGCGCCGCTGTGAGCCCGTCGAGCTTGATCTCGATGGTGCCCGTGGTGGGAGCCACATCCCCCAGGGTTCGATCCGCCGGAAGCGCCTCGAAGATCGCGGTGAGGAACTCCTGGAGTTCCTCGCGCTCCTCGCCTCCGTGCTTGTGCCAGTAGATGTCGATGTTCTCGAGATGCTCATTGAGCTCTCGGCTGGTGAACTTCCTCTTGGCCATGGTGTCTCCTTCGAGATGGAATTCTGTGATCTGTCGCTGGTGGTGAAACTGGTCGGAGTGGATCGGATTGCTCTGGGGCTACTATGCCTAGAGATCGATGACGATGGTCTGATCTCGAAGCACCGGAAGCTCCAGCGCATCGTAGTAGGCCTGGAGCAGAGCGGCGTCCTGAGGCAGGCCGCCATAGGCCGTGATCTGGTACTGAGGGAAGGTTGCGGTCTTCCCGCCAGGCTCGAGGATCCGAGCCTTGACCTTGAAGCTCTGGAGCCGCACTCCCGTGAAGGAGGAAGGCAGCTTAGCGCTGTGGAAGTAGCTGTTCAGATCGAACTCCATGAGCCCCAGGTGAATGCCCTGCCAGCCCATGTCAACGGGATAGAGGTAGAGCTGAGTGTCGAAGCGAGAGCTGTTGACTCGAGTCACCTTCTGCTGAAACTGGAAGAGCTGCTGAGAGCGTCGGTCGAGGAGGAGGGGAGTGCCCGAGAGGTGGGGCTTCCCGTTGGAGCCATCCAGGGGGACCTCGAGGACTTCAGCCACTCGGCCTACCCCGCCCAGGGAAGTAAGCACGAGGTCGCCGACCGAGAAGCCGATGCCGAGGCTGTCCCGGCCCACAGGAGAGCTCCGGCGAGGGAGCTTCGGCGCCCCGGCGAGCCTAGAGCCCCGGATCGGCGTAACCTGCTGTACCTGATCCGCCAGGGAGGGGAAGCCGTAGGGATTGGGGAGGAGCTCCCAGGGCCGAGGGTGGGCTGATGACAGCTTGCTCATCGGATGGCTCCAGGGTATTGGGCGGGCTGAGGAGTGGCCTTGAGCTCCGTGAAGGACTCAAGCGCCACATAGGAGTCACCGAGGCGAGGCTGCTTCGGCGTGGCCTCTCCGCGGAGCGCTAGAGCGACCGCATCCCAGATCAGGTTGACGCCCGTGAGAGAAGTAGCGTAGAGCCCACCGGCAGGTCGAGTGTTGGTCTCGAGGAGGACGAGCCTACCGCGCCACCAGCGGAGCTGCGTGTTGGTGATGTAGCGCAGATCCCTGCCAGCGTAGAGCCTCTCCACGAGCTCCACCGCCTCCGGGTACTCGTCGGTGAAGAGCCGCTGACGACCCGAGAGCTTGGCTCGGGGAATGGTCTTCAGGAGCTCGCCCTGAGGGCTACTGAGGCAGTCCACGCTGAGCTCAGGTTCATCCAGGTAGGGAAGGAGCATGAGCTCGGGGAGGGCCTCATCGGCGGCCTCCGCTCGCTCGTAGCCACGAAGGAGCTCCTCTGGGCTCACTCGCAGCCCACCCTCGAGGATCCCGTTGATGGTGCGAGGCTTCTCGTCGAGGATCCGGAAGCCCTGGGCGCCCACGCCCACGGTGGGCTTCACCACGATGCGGTCCTGAGCCTCGAGCTCTGCTCGCAGGGACTGAAGCTCTCGCTCGAAGCTCTCCCCATCCGAGGCCACGCACCAGGGCGGCACAGCGACTCCAGTCTCAGTAGCTGCCCGGTAGGTCAGGTTCTTGTCTTCGAAGAGTCGAATAGCCTCCGGGGAAGAGGCGATGAGCCTCACGCCGAGGGCTGCGAAGCGCTCCTCTGCCTCCACGAGGATCTCGATCCACTTGCGAGGGAAGAAGAGCTCGATGCCGTGGCGCTCACAGAAGTCCAGGGCCCAGTCCACATAGGCCTCGCCCTGAAGGTCGGGCTCGAGCTCTCCGTAGTCGGCTCCCTGGAACACCGGAGAGGTGGGATCGGTCTGAGTCACATAGATCTTGACGGGGTAGCCGTCTGGATTGTCCCGGAGCATGTCGAAGAGCCAGTAGCTCGTGGCGAAGGGCCGGTTGAACCAGATGCGGAGGGGATGCTCGGTGCTGCTGGGCATGAAACCTACTTGGATTTGCGGAATTCGGACGGTACTAACGATCGACCGAGCTCACTTGGGAGTGGGAAAGGCTCGACCCTGATCCAGGGGCAGCTGGCGAGCCTCCCGGTAGAGCTGCAGATCCCTGATGGGGAGGGGAGCTTCGAGCACCGAGAGATTGTCAGGGTCCAGGGTGAGCTTCCGAGCGTTGCCCGACTCCAGGGGAACGCAGCGCACCTTGAAATCCTGGAACTTGACGGGAGTGAAACCGTTGGGGACGGTTACATAGGAGGGAAGGCTAACTGCCTCGATGAGGCCCAGGTGGGTTCCCCGCCAGTCCATGTCCAGGGGCACGAGTACCGACTGGTTGTTGGGGCCGCGGCTCTCCTTGAAGAGCTCACCGCTCGCCCGGTGGAGGAGGAAGAGCCAGTGCCAGTAGCCAACTGAGCCATAGGGCTGACCCTCGGTGTCGTCGAGGAAGATCTCGTCCACCTCCACGAACTCCAGGCTCCCTCCGACGATGCCCTGGAGCTGATCGCCCTGGCGGAATGCCCGGCCGAGCCGATCCCGGCCGATGGAGGATGTCCTCCTCCTAGCTCGCTGACCACCCGAACCTCGCTGAGGAGCCTGGTAGATGGGCTGACTCGTGAGTTCGCTCAGGGAGGGGAACTGGAGGAGCTTCGGGAGCTCCTGCCAGGGCTGCTGAATGCCGGATCCTGTGCTGTTCATGGTGCTGTCGCTTTCTCGAAGCTGAAGTTGCTGCTAAAATGCTGCTGGAGCTAGGGTCTATGGGGCCAGGGGCGGCTGCAGAGCTTCCTGGTAGGCCTGGAGGAGGCTCCCGTCGGTGAGATGATCTCCGAGTACGGTGAGCTGATCCTGGCCCACGAACTTACTGCGGCTGTCCTGGAGGAGCTTGATCTTGACCTTGATCCCCTGGAAGGCGACGGGGAGGAATCCGTCATCGATGGCCTTGAGGGCGATGGAGGAGGCGGAGCGCCTGAAGCCAGGCGCCGGAAGGTAGCGCTGAAGATCCTCGGTGATGAGGCCGACTCGAACGCCCCTCCACTCGGGATCGACTCGGCTAAAGATCCGGTTGTTGGGAGCTCCGTAGACATAGCGGTAGGTGAAGAGATCGTTTCCCTTGGCGTCACTGTAGAGAAGATCCTGGGGCTCGTAGTAGCGGTTGCCCGAAGAGTCCTCAGCGTAGATCCCCTCGACCTCAGCGATGATCGGCCGGTAGCGCTGACCGAGGAGCACGGTGTCTCCGACCTCGAAGCCCACGCCGAGTCCGTCTCGACCCACGGGAACGGTGAGCCGGTTCTTGCCGCCTCCGCCGGGGCGCTTACCAGAGAGCGGAGGCGCGATGTGCTGAAGCTGTTCCCGGATGGTGGGGATGTTCAGAGGATTGGGGAGATCTCGCCAGGAGATCGTCGGCTGCCCAAAGATGCCACGAGTGTTCATAGGATGTAGGCCTTTCCGTTGGAGGCTTGCTTGAGCACGAGGACCCTGTCTGTGAGCTCGATGGTCTGAGCAGCCCGGAGCTCGAGGATCGACTGGGGATCGAGCACATGGGCGCCCATGACCGTGATCTGCTCCTGCTTCAGGGATCGAGCCTTTCCGACTCCGTCCAGGGGCTTGACCTGGATCGCCATGCCCTGGAAGCTCACTGGCTGAAGCTGCGGGTAGTCTCTCCTGAAGGCTCCCTCGCCGTCGATGAGGCCGAGGTAGCCGGGCCTCCAGTCGGGGTTGACTTGCTGTAGGTAGTGCTTGTCGTCCTTTACCCAGTGGCCAGGCTTGTAAGCATAGAGCTCGTCGCTACCTTCGGGAATGAAGAAGTAGTTTCCCAGGTCCGCGCGGATCGGCCCAACGGAGTCGTCGAGGAAGATATTGCTGACCCGGAAGAAGTTCGACTGGGCGCCCGCAGAGCTGAGCACGGTGTCGCCGGGCTTGAGCTCTGCTCCGAGCCAGTCCCTGCCGATGGTGCTGGTTCTTCTACCCTTGCCTCGAGGCGGAATCGCGCCCTGGCCGTTGGCCACATAGCTCTGTACGAGCTCGCCGACGGTGGGGAAGTTGAAGCTCACTGGCTACTCCTGGGCTTGAGTTTCTCGGAAGGGGGAACTAGAGCTCTAGCTCTTCGAAGATAGCCAGAGGTCCATTAGATCCTACGCCGAACTCAGCAGGATGTCAACAGGAGTGCGCTCAGATCAGCCGTTGCAAAGGTCGACTAGTGGGTATAGGATGGCCATGAGCGATAGCAAGTCTCTCAAGCCACCTCCGAAGGACACCACAGACCATGGCATCTCCCATCCAGGAGCTCCTCGATGAGCTCGACCGCATGGCCAACCGGGCAGATCGGGCTGAGCGCTTCGCAGCCTCCCAGGTCTACCGGGAGTCCCAGGACATCCTCCGGGACTACATGGCCTCGGACCACCGGACCAGCATCCTCGCCTACGGGCTCATGATCTTCTCGGGGCTCGCAGCGGAGGGCTCCGGCCGGGGCGATGAGCAGCGCGCGGCCTTCAAGGAAGTCCGGGACACGGTGGCCCTCGTGGCCGATGTGCACGGCATCGATCTCGGAGAGAACCCGGAACCCACGCTCTTCTAGGTCCTTCGTAGGATCACCCTTCGGGCAGAGCTCCGGAGTGACAGCAGGAAGGCCCAGTGGCACGCAATCGCCACTGGGCCTTCCTTTCGGCCTACGCCCTCTAGGCGCCCGAAGATCCTGTACCCATCGGGATGGAGGCAGCTGTGCTAACAGTCCTCCAGGCGCCTGCTCCTGGTCAGTCCGTGGCGTATGAGACACTTGAGACAGTGCCTTCGTTGTTCATATAGACATTCACTTCTGTATCGACTTCAAACCAGAGGTACAGTGATCGAATAACAGCCTCCACTGCTTCTACTCCCATCACCTCAACACCTCCTAGCTTACCTTTAGAGTTCTCAACAACCTTCTTATTTGGTCTAATCGAAAAACGAAACTCACTTCCATTACATTTAAGCAAGACTGTATAAGGATCATTTTTACCGCGATTGTTCGGCTTCTTCGGCCTGTTCTTATCAGAGGTAACTTCCATAGAGAAAATAGCTTCTCTATTCAGCAGGGTAAGATCGTCGTTTCCTCTGTGGATGTAGAGTAGTGACATATTGACTCCTTAGGTAATTAGCGCAAGTAGCGCATTTGACCTCTTATCAAGCCATACGCTCGCATTGCAACTTCAGAATCAGTCCGTGGCGCTCCAGCGCCCGTGGGTGGAGTCCATGGTCTGCTGGAGCCTCGGCAGGGCGACTCCCGTGCCGTAGATCCAGGAGTGACCCGCAACCTCTCGAACTCCGTAGGATCCGACCTCCACTCCGGTCTCAGCGTGGACTAGATCCCAGGCCAGCGGCCCCTGGCGCTCGAGCTCCACGGGCACATAGTGCTCGAAGAATCTGCCCGCATCATCTGCGACCGCGAGCACACTCTCCTCTGTCATGGGAAGGGTGCTGTCAAAGAGCTCGGTCTTCAGGAAGTAGGGGCTGTGGAGCCCATCGTGGGTCTCATCCCGGAAGCAGGGCGTGGTGGCCTGCACCCGGCCCAGGATCTCACCCGAGAGGAGGAGCTCGATGAAAGACTGCTCGGCCGATCCCACGAGGTAGCCTCCGAAGGTCTCGTAGGGCACCTTGTCAGCAGGGAGCGTGGAGTCCATGGCCTGCCGGGAGATCACCCAGGGCACGGGGATGTCCTCGTAGCCTCGCTCGGCGTAGTGCTGCTGGGCATGGGCGATGATGGAGAAGTCGAAGCTCAGCCTCCGCCTGTAGTCTCGAGGTCCGGCCTCTCCTCGGCCCGGCGGAGCGAGGAGCTCGTCCGAGAGTCCCGGAGTGAGCTCCCGCTCCCGGCTTCGGCCACCGTTGAAGGCCTCCACCGCGGGAGGATCCGTCTGCAGCCCTGGAGACAGCTCTGAGTTCAGTGGTGTCTCCATGGTCAGCCCCTCCTTCCGGAAGCGAAGGCTCTCTTGGTGATCGAGGAGAAGGCCTCGAGGTCGGAGAGACCGATGGAGGGATGGTGCTTGGCCAGGAAGGCCTTTAGCGCACCGAGCAGATCGGAGAGCTCTACGAGGGTCATCACTGACGCGCCTTGGGCGTCTGCATCCAGGGCCTCGAGGATCTCCTCGTAGACCTTGGAGAGCTCGCCGAGCTCCCCTTTGGGGATGTGCCGGAGGTGGTATCCGGGGTTCTCAACTACGGACAGGTGGGCAAGCATTTCAGCCATGCTCATTTTCCTTTTCGTTGGAGGACGAACTATCGCAGGCTGCCGAGAGTGGCGAAGAAATGGCCACTCTAGCGGCTGTAGCTGCCAGCCTAAGCGCCGAGAACCCCGGATCCGTCGGGTTGATCGAGCTCAGATCCTGGGCGCCCGAGAGCTGCGCCTCGTGAGTCTTCCCTCGGTGATCTCAAAACCCGCGAGGTAGTTCACAGCGTCTCGGTAGTTGAGCCTCTTGAGTCTCTGTACGAGGCTCACTAGGTCTCCGGCCGCTCCACAGCCGAAGCACTTGAAGTGCCCGCCGTCAGGGCTGATGATGAGCCTACGGGAGGCGCCCTCGAAGGGACAGTCAGCACTCACGGTGAACTCATTCTCTTCCCTCTCCTCGTAGGTGGTGATCCCCACGAAGTCAAAGTAGCTCCTGAGATTGACGGTCTCCCTGATTGACTGCAGCACCTTAGCATCTGAAGAGCCGTGGGCGATTCCCGCGAGCTCCTCGAGGGCTCTCAAACCAGCTGCCTGTCGGGCCTCGACTTCGCGGTGGTTGTCCTGATAGGCCCGTGCAGCAAGCTCTCCGTCGAGTTCGATGGTGCGCTCAGTCCGCATGGAGATCGAGTGACCGTCCTGCCAGCCAGAAATCTCCAACCTGTCTGCAGCGTAGTTGAGCGTGAGCTGTTCTCTGCGAATGTCTCGAAGTTCGAAGCCCAGGGGATCTAGACCCATGGACTGAAGCCGAAGCTTAGCCGACTCGATGGTCTCAGCGGGGTTTCCGAAGAACACGCGGACCTGAGATTCGCCCCAGTTCTTTTTGATCTCAGCCAACACCGAGTAGCTTCGCTGCTCGACCGTCCACCCCGGCTTCTGGCTGAAGCGCTGAAGGAAGCGAGGCCTGTGCCTGAGCGACCCGTCGAGAAGACCACCGGATTCTTCGAAAGTGACGGGGATAGCCGCAGCTTCCCCCGGGTCGTTGAGCTCGAGGATGCCCTGCATGTTGAGGGGGAAGATACCGAGTCGAGCCCCCTCGCCTTCGCTGAGGTAATGAGCTACTCGGGAATCGAGTGGCCCCTCGTGGAAGTAGAAGACTGGCTCAAGAAGTCTCTTCCTATCCTCAGCTGCAAAGGGCGGGCTGAAGAAGGATGGTTCCCCGTTGAGTTCGGGAACGAGTACAACCCCACCGCGGATAATCTCTCTAAGCCCCCAGAAGTCGGTCGCTCCTACGAGCTCGATGAGCTCAAAGCGCCGGGAGATGAGTCGAAGGAGCCCTTTGGGAGAGTTCATGCTCTGATACCGAGCGAAGATGTCTCGGATGTAGCGAGCTCCGGACTCAGAGTATTCCTGATGGAATCGAGCGAAGCGACTCTGGTCGCCGACGAGCCGGAAGCGAGCCTCATTGAGATCCGGAGTAGCCATCGACTGAGGAAGCCGGCTGAGATCCCGGAGCATGTGGAGGGGTTCATCCACGGCCCTGAGGGCGGTGGAGTGAGAGACGCCGTGCTGAGCCTGGAACTCGCGGATCCGGCGCTTGAGGTTGGTGTTGGTGCTGATCTTTCCCATGGCTGAGCTACTTCCGTGGAACGACGACCTGCGCTGGCCACTCCACTAGCTTCTAAGCCCTCCCGGGAAGGAGGCAGTGCTGAATGTGAGCAAGTCGGCCGCCCATCCAATGGGCTATCCGGATCCATCCAGACCCGCGCAGGGAGCCTGAAACCGGGAGCCCGAACCGCGAGCTCACCTAGATCCTATCACGGATTCTCCGGATGCACAACAGACACCACTCCAGCAACAGTAGGCTGCGCTCTGAGCGCCGAAGCCGCCGGGCTCGTCGGGTTGATCGGTTCCAGGGAGTCAGCGCCTTAGCCGGGCAGCTGCGAATAGCTGTCGGCCGATCCTAGCCTCGTCAGTCTTGGTTCCGGAAGTCGAGGAAGAAGCTCGCGCTGACCTTCCGGTTGTTCCGATCCCGGTAGAGGCTGTTGGCTACCCGAATCGGGAAGCGAGTGTCAGCAGCCATGGTACGCCAGCTCGTCTCAGCCTCGGGAGTCTGTAGACCCGATGCGCGCAGAGGCAGTCCACGCTCAGCCTGCTTCCTCGCCATGAACACATAGAGGGAGGCTCCCAGTCCCTGGCCGCGAAGCTCTTCCCGGTCGAGCTTGATGTAATCGATGAAGGGCTCCTCGAAGCTCTCCCGGTAGTGATCGAGGTTCTCATTGGCGAGTTCCTGAAGCCTGCTGAGCTCACTGCGGAGCTCCGGCTCATCCATGAAGTGAGGAGTGGTATCGCTGTAGGATCGGAAGTGACTCTGGGCCTTGCCCACGAACTCTACGAGCTTCTCCTTGCTATCAAGCTTCGGAGGCTCTACCCGGGAACGCTCGAAGTCCTCTGCGCTCTGGTGGGGATCGTAGTCCCGCTGACCCTGCACATGTTCCCGATCCATGGGATAGAAGGACTCCCGGGTTCGAGAGTAGCGCAGCCCTCGCCACTCGTCGTTCCCGAAGCTCTTGGCCACTGACTCCTCAGACATGGAGGTAGTCTTTAGGTAACCCACGAGCTCACCGGTGGCCATGGTCCGGTAGGAGATCCGGGAGATCAGGTAGCCATCCTCGACCTCAGAGACGAGATCGTTGGGCTCCACGGTGGCCTCCTCCCAGACCACGGCCAGTGGCCCCAGGGGACTGTCCACGGTGGCGATGACCTGGGGAGTCACACCGAAGAGCTCCTGCTGGAGCCTGGATGAGTGTTCCCAGATCCATGCAGGCTGCTGATCCAGGGGCTGAAGATCCGCAGTGAGGGCAGTCTCGGTGGCGGAGCTCAGAGGATGCTTTCCACCGACGCCGATCTGCGCAAGGAGCTCTTGTTGAGCCTCGTAGATCTCCCGGGCATCTTCCTTGCTGCTGTAGTGGTCGCGCTCGCTGCCGTAGGGACAGTTCCCAGGCTTGGCTTGACAGGAACCGGGGTTACCTGCCTTGTTGATGTGGAACTTCGCCATGGGATCTCCTTCCTCCAGATCTCTAACGGAGGCGAGGCCGCGGGAAGCTCGCTGCCAACCACAGATCTCTGGCCGGACAGTACCGTGGAGGCATTGTCCGGCCAGAGATCAACGCTGTTCTAGTAGGGGTACACGACAGAGATAGTTCCACTCATCTCATCGATGCGAGTAGCCGTTTTCTGCATGGACGAGATGAGCGTGTGGACTTCATCTGAAGTCTCTTCGTCTGCATCGTCCAGAGTTGCAAGGCCGTCGATGAGCCTTGCGCCGATGCACCTAGCGTCGGGAGAGTCACTGCTCCTCAGAGTACGAATGACCCCCGCGAGGAAGTTAGCGCCACCGTTCTCGTCGAGCTCTCCCAGTGCGAAGTCCCGAATGAGCTTGCGGTTCTCCTCGAAGCGCATGTCGAAGTTGGATATCAGCGTCGAGCACAGGGAGTTCATGGATTGCACCATGGACTCTCGCGCTTTCTCAAGCGCCACCTCCTCCCGCGCACTGCGAAGCTCATCATCATCTAGTCCCAGAGCGTTCAGAATGTCCACAGCTGATCCTCGCCCGGCTGTTTCCCGAGCGGTCGTACCAGTTACTGAGATTCCCGTGGCACGGATGATTCGAGTGCCCAGTTTCCGAGCGGTGGAGCTCTGAGCACTTCGAAGTTCAGTCACGATGGCCTCTATGGTGACTTCACCCTGGGAAACTAGATCTTGAATCACAGAGCGAAGGGAGGATCGCTCACTTCGATCCATTCCTTCGAGGAAGTTGTCGATGAGATCTACGAAGTAGTTGACCCTTTCCCGGTCAGCGGTTTGCTTCTCCTCTTTCGCTGTCTGTGCCTCATGGGCTTCCTGCAGCCTGTAGAAGGCTCCAGCCTCGGATAGCGGAGTCAGCTCGATACGCTCCATAGACTCACCTGACTTCAGTGCCCCGAGCTGAGTCTCTGTAACAGGGATGAGGCCCCCGGTCCCCCGAAAGCGACCCTCCGCGATGCTCACACAGAAGATCCCGAGCTTCCCCTCTCCGGGAAGTGCGGAGTCTCCGCTCTGATTGAGATGCCAGCCGAAGTAGTGGAAAACCGGCTCCATGGGCTGAGCCTCCGGACCGAGGAGCCCGGCCCTATGAAGCTCTCTGTAGCTCCAGATGTCTGTGAGTCCCTCCCGGTGAAGCCTGGCGAGCCTAGTCCCACATTCACCGTAGAGATTGTCCAGTGTGGCGAAGTGGGGAAGTCCCTTCTCCACGATGACTTGCTCATGGGCATTCACCGCAGGGAACTTCGCTGCGATGAGCTCGGCGTAGGCGGACTTCGGATCGGCGCGCTCTCTCTCCTTCTCATCGATGAGCCGGAAGTGAGGGTGGTAGCCCAGTCGCTTGAGCTCCTCAGGATCCGTGAGATCTCGGAGCTGGTGGAGGGGCTCATCGACGGCCTTGAGCGCCTTGAGATAGGGGAGCTCGTGCTCCTCGGCGAAGGCCTGTGCTCGCTTCTTCAGTGCCTTGTTGACTGTTGCCATGGGAATAGACCAATCTCGTGGAGTCCACTAGCCTGCGCCTACCGGAGTCCACTGTTGATCGATTGTAGCCCATGGTGGGCAGAACTGTGTTCAGAGGGTCCTACGGTGAAGAAGCGGCCGCCATCGAATAGCTGTCTGGACTGTGGGGGAACCCGCGCAGGGAGTCCGATCCAGGAGCCCAATCCGCTGGGCTCATGGCAATGCTATCACAGTGGAGACAGTTCCACAACCGGGCTTGAGGTCAGATTAGTTGAGATCCTAGCTTGCAGCTATTTCATCGAGGATGTTGGGGTTCTCCCAGTTCAATCTCAGTCTTTCGGGGCTACCGTTGCGGCCACAGCTGTAGCACATGAAGAAACCGTGCTCACCCTGATCGGGGAGCAGGATGAAGCTGTCCGTATCCTCGTGGAAGGGACAGGCCGTGGAGATCTTGCCCTCCGAGTCGAGGACGAAGCTCCCGTCCCCGTTGCGCTCGAACTTCAGGCCGATGCCCTCGGCTACCTCCAGGATGGTGGGTTTAGCGGGCGACTGCGTGCCCCAGAGAAGAACCTCTTCGGTGGTGCCATGGACCAGAGTATTGTCAGCAAGCTTTGCCTGAATCCAGGTGGCAAACCCGTGGAAATCTACTTCCTGCATCGAGATGTCCCTGACTCTGAACCTGGAGGAGTCTAGATCTCTAGCTTCGAGCTCCCTGTGCAGCTCCTCCTCAGTGCCCTTGAAGAAGATCGAAAGCTTGGGTTTTTCGTAGGAATCGGCCTGCCCAGACACTGCAAGAAGATCGTAGCTGTCTGTCCAGTCACGGGCTGGAATACCATCGGCAGTGATCTGAGGGAGGGTTTCGAACTCTCCTGCTGGCTTCCCCGCCAGGAGCTGTTCGAGCTGAAGCTTCGTAGCGGGAATGCTGTTGCCGCGATCAAAGATACCGAGGAAGTCAGAAACATTGACTGAGTAGATCCCCACCAGGTGTGACTCAAAGCTGTTCAGAGGACCATAGCTCTCCCCGATCATCGAATCGAAGTGATGGAAGAGGGGCTCAAGGGCTCTTGCTCCACTGTCCAACAGCCCAGCACGGTAGAGCTCCCGGTACGCCCAGATGTGACTCACTCCAGCATTCTGAATGAGCCGCTTGCGGTCTACGAGCTCCTCAAGGAAAACCATAGGATAAGCGAATCGCGTCAGCTCGAGCTCATCGACTGCCCTGTGAGACGGGAGATCGCCGAATGCATAGCCGTAGCTGCCCTGACGAGGGACGATCCGGAACCCTCTAGCGCCGCCGTAGTTGTATTCTGACCCTACTCCGAAGACGAGATCCCGGAGCTCGTGGAGTGGTTCATCGACCGCCTTGAGGGCGTTGAGGTAGGTCACACCCTCGTGGTCGGCCATGAAGGCCTGAGCCCGACGCTTGAGCTTGTTGTTCTGTGCCATGGGGTAAGCCAATCTGTGGACCACCACCCTGCGCCTACTGATCCACCCGTTGCCTACACGCTCGATGGCGAGATCTGAGAACAATCTGAATGGAGAAGCGGCCGCCTACCGGGTAGCTGTCTGGACTCATCCGATCCCGCGCAGGGAGATCGAAACCAGGAGCCCGAACCGCGGACTCATGGATGATCCTATCACGAAAGCTACTAGCCGGTATCCTCAGCCTACTGGCTTGTAGCTCACGACAGTGACGGTCTTCTCGACGCGCTCTACGGGAACCAGATAGCCCGGGAACTCGTAGATCTCCCCCTCGCCCATGTGCAGCGCGAATTCGCCCCCGTAGAGCGTACCCTTGGAGTCCTTGAGCACGAGCATGAGGAGATCCCCACCGTGGTTGTCTGACTCGCCGGTTTCGACTTCGTCCACGAAGGTGAAGCCCTCGAGCCCGTCGGCGTACTCGCCCGCCCGATGGAACTCGTCAACCGCGCTGTCTGAGATCTTCTTGCGTCCTGTAGCCATGGGTTTGGCCCTTCTGTCTGGAGGTTCGAGGAAGGAAGTGCTGGAGCTATCCTACCGAAGTCTCCTACCTATCTCGGTTGATGGAGTCCCAGTCGCAGTCGGGATCGATCACACTGGAGCCGTAGATCGAACCTACGCAGAGCAGCTCCCTGTTCCCATCGAGGCTCACAGTATAGCTCTGAAGGCCACTGTGCTCCTTCTCCTTCGAGGAAGGGGCGCCATCCCGGACCCGGTCCCAGTTGCAGTCGGGCTCTACCACGCTGGTATGGAACTTGGAACCGACGCAGTCCACGGCGCGATCTCCAGGAAGCTCCACGGACACGACCTGCAGGGAGTTGTCAGGATCTCCGACCACAGCGTCACTGGCGCTGGAGCAACCCGTGAGCATTGCGGCCACTCCGCAGCCCAGGGCAGCGATGGCGAGGATCTTCTTCATGGTGAATCTCTTTCGTCTAGCGTTCTTCGAGGAGGTCGGCCCAGTGGTCGAGCCGATCTCCGAGCCCCTCCGGGAGCTCTCCGGTGCGTCTGTAGCTCTTCGCGTAGCTTCGCAGGTCAGCGGTCTGCTGCCTGCGGTCATCCTGTCGATCCGTGATCTGCTTGAGGATGTCAAGATCAGGCAACGATACACCATCGCGCTCAAGCCTAGTTCGCTCTCGAGCTTCCTTGCCGAAGAGCTCGACCTCTCCCTCTCGAAGCCGTTCCACTCGAAGGAGGCGACTCTTCTCGAAGTGGTTCCTCCAGTGACGGTAGATCAGGATGTCGCCATCCTTTTGCTGGAAGCTGCGGATCGGATCTTCGGTGGGCAGCTGGTCGACTACGAGCTCGTAGCGAGAATCGTGGGGACCCTCGGGGAACCGGCTGAGTCGAACATCCGGAGTCTTCACTTCTCGGAAGATGAAGTGGATCCGACCCCGACCGCGACCTGGAGAGGTGGTGATCCAGCGGTAGCCCACGATGTCACCGTTCTTGAGCTCCACATGCTCGGGATCCTCGCCGCCGAGGCAGGAGTCGGCGATGAGCTTCCAGTTGCTGTCCATGGTCTCTCCTCTAGTCAGTTTCCTCTGGGAGTGCTGAGCTGCCCTCTAAGCCCTCGATCATCAGATGTCGTAAGCATGTGGGCAGAAGCGCTCAGAGTGCCTGAGAATCGCTCCTAGCGCGAGCTAGAGCCATCTCCTGATCCCTCTTCGCTGTCATCGCTAGTTTCGGGGCCGAAGCTTCGATCAACGGTGCCCTTGGGCACATGGATCCGCACGAGGTAGTCGATCTCCTCACCGTCATCCGTGGCACAGGCATTGTAGCTGAAGCCAAAGAGCTTCGCCGGGCTGAGATCCTTGTCTTCGCCCTTGGGCTTTGCAGGTTCACAGTCGTAGACACCGAGCTTCGCACTCTTGGGTTCAGCGTCCTCGTAGACATCCACCACATAGTCAGTGATGCCCTCGGAGTAGCCCGGGACACGCTCCATGAGACTACTGACGAGATCCTCTCGGATTGCACCATCCCGGGTCTTCTGTGCGAAGCGGTAGTCGACCTGGCTCTTGCCGTCGATGGAGTGGCGACCTCCGGAGATGAAGAGGCTCTGGGTCGAGTCGAGGGCTACGATCTTCCTACTTTCGATCTGCTTCCATTGAACCTTGGACTGGTCTGAGGTATCAGCGCAGCCCGTGAGCGCTACTGTACCCAGTGCGAGGAGCCCCAGGACGGCAGAAGTTCTTCTCAGTGTACTGTGCTTGCTCACCAGCAACCCTCTCTTCTGGAGCGCTCCCGGAGCTCTCGCATGATCTTGAGCTCTTCGATGCGCTGTTCAACATCGAAGATGTGAACACCCTCGGGACGCTCCTCCTCAACCACCAGAGCGCCGTTGGAGAGCCGAACAATCCACTGAGTGGGAAGTACCCGGATCTGACCTTGCTCTGAGTCAAAGTCCATGGCCCAGCCGGGTCCGTAGCCGTAGCCGTGGGTCCTGCCATCGTCTGTAGCCAGGAAGGCCATCACCTCACCCGGTACTCCGTCGAGACCGTGGCCCGATGGTGCCCACTGGATTGCCTCCAGAGGCCTGAGATCCTCTACTGTCATCGCTGCACTCCTTCTTTGGGGCTGTTGTAACTGTACTCGCCCATGGCGAGCTTCACTCTGGACGATTCGAACCCCAGATCCTCAGGGGCGAGATCCCGGCGGACCTCCACCAGGGGCGCTCCATAGCTCTGAGAGATGAGCTGGAGCTCGAACTGATCGATGGTGCCGTCCCGGCCGAAGAGCTCCCCCATGGGTCGATTCTTGCGGCGCTTGAGGTTGACCTGGCTCGGATTGTCCGGGATCCTGAAGCGATCCACTACCTGCCAGCTGTAGCCGAGCTGTACGGCATCTCCCGGCCGGAGTTCCTCCAGGGGCACCTTGCTGATCCTGTGGATCTCACTGAGCTCAGCGTCCAGGGCCAGGCTGTGGTCGGTGTAGCCCACGCAGATGACCGGATTGCTCCCATGGTTCCAGTAGAGCCGGGGAAGCTCAATAAGGCCGCCACCCTTGAGCTGAAGATGGAACGATCCTAGGGCCTTCATGGAGGCGTAGAGATGGCTGTAGCTGCGCAGCCATCCTCGCTCCGTGAGCACGAAATCGCCTGCCTCCACATGCTCGGGGTCCTTCCAGCGCAGATCGGAAATCGATCCGCTCAGAGGATGAACCGTGCTACGAAGGGCCGGGTCTTCGGCACCCTCGAAGAAGATCATCAGAAGCCCTCTCGGGGGCTAAGGGCCTTCTCGGCGAGTGCATCTAAGTACCTCGCAAAGAGAGTCCAGCGCATGTCCACAGCGTAGTGATTGTTTCCACCGTAGTCGTAGATCCAAAACTTGTAGATCTCCTCACCTCCGGCACTATGGCTGACGCCCCGTAGGCGGCCGACCTTGAGCTTCCCCCTTCGAGTGGTGGGTGCCATGAGCCTATGGAGGAACTTCCATTCTCCGTCGTCTCCTCGAACGGTGAGTACTCCGAGTTGATCGAGAGCGGGCTGGAGATCTTCCAAGCGAACCGTCGTGAAGCCGTAGAGCTCCTCGGGAGCGCCGAGGCTGTAGAAGTCATCCAGGGGATTGCGAACTCGGACAGCAGGTCGGCCGTCCGGCCAGTAGAACCGGGGGAGGTCAACATCGCGTGTGCCTGAGCCCTTCACGCGGAGAGCGTAGGGCTCATCGAACTCTCTGTAGAGCTGCCTCGCAGACTCTGCAGCCTGCTGCCAGCCCTCCTCAGTGAGCACCTCCTCTCCTCGACGCACATCAGCTGGATCCTTCCAGATGAGCCTATCGGTGGAGGCGAGCTCATTCGAGGGACTCACGGAGAGCTTCTCAAGCTCCTTGGATGGTGCCGCAGCACTCCCATCGAAGAGAATCACAGCGCCTCCATGTCAATCTTCGAGAAGAGGTCATCGATGGACGCACCGTCATCGGGTACGAAAACCTTCAGAGCACCTTCTGAGTCCGCAGGAGCCCTGGTGAACCGCTCTCCCGACTCCAGGGCAAGGATCTTGACCTCACGCTCCCTGTAGCTGTTGGCAGGAGTGGCCACCACAGAGGCGACGGTCTGCCAGCCTAGATCCGGCCACTCGACGAGATTGCCCTTCTGAATGGCGTCGAAGGATCGCGCGACCACCTTCCCCCGGCGGGCTCCACTCATGGCGTAGTCCTCGATGACCCTTTCGATCTCCGTTCGAGGCGCCTGAGCCTCCCGGAGCTTATCGGTCTCGTCATACCACTCGAGTGCCCGAAGCTTGGCACCACTGTGAGGCCGACGCTTGACGATCTCGCCTCCATTGAGTCGCAGCTTGAGGAAGCCTCCAACCTCGTCGATGCGGTCGACCCTACGCCAGCCCTTGTTGTGCACATGGACGGTGTCCCCGACCCGGATCTCCTCGACGAGCCGGTCGAGAGCTCTACCCTTGCGCCGGCCAGAGAGCTTCTTCTGGGCCGCTTGCTGAGTGGGCGACGGCCGATCCTGACGGCGCTCTTGAGCGAGGAGCTTTCTGTAGCGACGCTCGACCTCGGCCAGCTCCAGATCCCGAAGGGCCTCGATGTCTCGGAGTCGAGTGATCCGCACCCCGTAGCTGTCCTCATCTTCCCGGAAGTTGCGAGTGACCTTGCCGCTCTTGAGCCCGTAGTAGCGGCTTCCCTCAACCCCGCCCACAGAGATCTCCTCGATGACCGCGCCCTCCCGGCCGAGCTCGTCCCAGATGATGTCACCTACCTTGAGCTGGTCGATGGCCACGAAGGCCTGCCGGGCGTAGTCGGAGGAGTAGCGGTTGACAGAGAACTGAGAGCTGTCGCTGTTCCCGTCGGATTCGAGGCCCTCCGAGAGCTCGTCTTCGCTGATCTCGCCGTCGAGGAGGATCATGGGTTCGTTCCCTTCTGCAGCTCCTGGGCTGCTACTGCTGTGAGCTCTTCGCGGACGAGGATCTCGGGGTCCCTGTCGAGCTCGCCTCGGAGGTTGGGGTTCAGGGTTAGGTCGATGGGGAGATCGTAGATCCCCGGGTACTTCACGGTGGCCATGTGGCCCGGATACTTCTTGAGTCCTCGACGGACCTGAGGATGCCAAACCGTGGCCACCTTTCGCCACCTTCCATCGCTGGAGCGGATGTGGACACCTGGAGTCAGCTCTGCGAGCGGGACCCAGCGCTGAGAGAAGAGTTTTTCGGGATCTCTGTCGCCGGCGGTGGAGGGAGATCCCCAGACCGGCACTCGGGCTGCTCCGTCTACCGTGAAATGAGCTTCCAAGTTATAGAGCACTCGCTTACGCATGTACCAGCCATCGGTTGCACCGTCGCTGGGGAAGATGGTCGTCTTGCCGGGAACTCGGTTGACGGGTCTCCAGCCAAAGTTGGTGAGCACGAGCTCTCCGAGCTTGAGATCCAGAGGATTCTTCCAGCTGAAGACCCAGTCGGTCCTGTCGGTCTTGAGCTCCCCGTCTGCCAGGAAGTCGAGGACCCGGGAATCAGGGTGAGAGTCAGTGGAGTTCTGGTCGTAGGTCCGAGCGTGATCCCGGCGGAGCTCCACGAGCCGGCGCTGAAGGAGTGCGTCGGAGTCCTTGAGCACAACGATGCTCCCGAAGCGTCGGAGCTCTTCGCTGATCTCGAGCACTCGACGCTCATCTCCGAGGAAGGTCCAGCTCTTGCTGCCCTCCTTGACCTCCAGGGAGAGGAGCTCGGAACCCTCGGGATCCCGAGTCTCGATCCTTTCCTGCACCACGAGGTGGTCGGAGATCTGCTGGTCCCAGAGGATGTCTCCAACTGCGATGTCCTGGAGGGACTTGACGAGGTAGTCGATGCTCGCAGAGGTGCTGTAGCTGTTGAGCCTGAGCCCTGAGCCCTCGAGAGCGTCAGCCCGGCGCTGTTCGTCGAGGAGGATCATCTACTCGCTCCCTCTCCTCATGTCTCTTAGCCTGCGGGGTGGTTCCGCACAGGTCTGCTCATTGCAATCGTACACCACGGATGCTCCAAAGTCGAACGGTCCTCCGCCCAGCCCGGAGAGGGGAGGAACGGAGGACCGCTGGAGCGAGGGACTCTGGAGCCGCCTAGGCCTAGAGCTCGAGGAGAGGCACTGTGGGATCCTGCTCCCAGGATGCCTTCAGCAGGCAGTGGCGGGGACTGAGCCTCTCCAGGGGTAGCTCGTTCTCCGGATCATAGGCAGCAACGATGGGCTCGAAGCTCGCGTTCTCGGGCGTATCATCCACCAGGGCGCGGATGGCCTCGATGAGCCTGTCGCCGTCGAGGAGATCGATGGTGGCGCTCTTGCTCACGAGGTTGGGGGCCTCGCTCCACTGGGCAAGGAGCTCGATCTCCTGAACTTCCCAGTCGGAGTTCCAGCGGTAGCCCTCTTCGAAGGCGTAGTGGAGCTCGATTCGAGAGCTCTTGGGTACGACCTGAGCGAACTCCCAGAGCTCACCCTGGGGCACTTCGATGAGATCGAGAACGACTTGAACCTGCATGGTTGGGTTTCCTGTTCTGACAATGAACTGTTGAGGGGGTGTTGGGACGAGCCCTACCGCTCTAGGCCGGCCTCGGCGTCTTCAGCCTCGATGCCACGACATCTGTAGGTCCCGTCGTGGCCCTCCTCTGGGATGGTCTCCATGTAGCTTCCGGGAGGGAACCAGCCCAGAGGCTCTTCCTTGAGCTTCGGCCAGTGGTGAACATGCTCGTGGGAATTGTGGGCTGCTGTTTTAGGGCACTGCTTGACGAACATCTGTCTCCCTAGTAGTCGTGCGTAGACTTAGCTCAGTGGTCGAGGTCTTCGTAGCGTGCGGCGTACTCGGAAAGACCGAGGAGAAGCCCCACCTGTCTTCTCAGGGAGGCACGCAGCTCTGGATCCTCGCTGCGAGAGGCCTCAGCTTCGAGCTCCTGTACCCAGTGGTGGACCTCCTCATCCCAGTTCTCTTCCTCCTCGAGATCCAGAGTCTCGATGGGTCCGTCGATGTCGACTTGATCTTCCCACTCGATGATGAGCTTCGCCGAGCTCAGAGGCAGATCCAAGAGCTCGTCTGCTGTCTGCAGGATGAGCTGCGGGTAGATCTCAGCAGTTCCGGGAACTTCCTCCAGGAAGTAGCGGAGCTTGGAGGCAGTGAGCCCGTGGAGGTCGAAGGAGAGTGTGTGATCCAGGCTATTCGTCCAATGGGACGCGAGGACAACGCTGTGACCGGTGGCCCCTGGGAACCTATTCAGGGCCTCCGAGTCGAGGAAGAGGCTCTCGAAGCTCACGGAGATGGCCTTGTCCGGCAGTGTCTCAAGGAGCTCTTCGAGCTGGTATCGAGCAACGCCCATGAGTTGAAGGCTGATCCTATTGGTCATGGCTGGGTCTCTTCCTGCTCATCGATGCTATCAGCTGTGCTATGCGTGGAATCCGGATCGATTCGTCCGCCGCTCTCCCAGAGCTCGTCGATCTGTTCCTGGGTACCTACTCGGAGTAGGGCCGACTGAAGGTGAACTCGAAGCTCTCCCTCAGCGAAGTCTATGAGCACCAGGGGCTCGAAGCTCACATCCCGATAGGGAACAGCTCGAAGGAAGTCGCCGAGTCGATCTGCCGTGAGCTCCTGGAAATCCATGGTGAGACTCTGCTCGAAGCCCTGATTATCCCAGGATGCTCTGAGGAGTATGTCACTGATGGACTCGTCGCCGAAGAAATCAGCTCCATCGTACTTGAAGCTGAAGGCAACTGCGAAGTCTTCGGGAAGCTCACCGTAGAAGCGCTCGAGTTCCTTCTGTGTGGTGCCTACGAGCTCGATGGCCTGGATCTCGGTCATGGTCTGTAGTCCTCTCGCTTTGACTTTCCGTAGAGCACCCGGTCGCTGTCTGCGGTGTGGTTGTGGGCTCCACCCATGGTCCCGATGACTCGAGCGATGTAGAGTAGAGCCGAACCCAGCCCTCGGAGAGTGCTTAGGACGATGCGACCCGCCCTGCCTCGCGGCTTCTGTTCGGACATGGCTATCTTCTCGCTGCCTTGAGAAGATCTCGGAGAATCTCAGCCCGTTCGAGAACCGCCTTGCGCTCCTCTAGACTGCGAGCCCAGTGGGCCTCGTTCTCGAGGTATTCGATCCACTTCTCGGTGTCCTCGTAGAGGGTCTTCTCCTTCCGGGACATGCCTGCAGTCTCCTGCCAGTTGTTGTCGATGTTGTCTCTACCCATGGTGGTGTCCTTCTCTGAGTGCAGTTGCGGTGCTGAAGCCATGGTGCCGAAGGCTGACGGCAATTTTTCGCTAGCTGCCCTCAGGAAGGCCTGGGAGCTCAGAGCCGTCGGGATGTGCGAAGGAACGCTTTAGGCGCCTGAGCGAACAGTCTACGGTCGATCTAGGGCGTTTCTACGCCGTAGAGGTGCTCAGAGCGACAGCTGAGGTTCGTAGGCATCCCTGAACTCGTCCACGAACACATAGCGCCTGTCCCGGAAGACCACCGAGGGGTACTCGCCGCTGAAGGGCGGGATCTGCTCCGACTGCACTCGGCCGAGGTCGATGCTGTCGAGGTAGCCCTCCTCATCTGCGGGCACAAGGAAGTCACCCATGAGCTGAGTGGCCTGCTCCACGGGGGCGAGGATCTGGTCCTCGAAGTCATCGGGCTCCTCGAAGATCTCCACGGGCCCCTCATCGATGGCCCAGCGGAAGGCTCGCTCCAGGATCTCAGCTGCCTCCTCGTGGCCCACTGCCTCGATGGCCTGCCAGAGGGATCCGATGTAGGCCACGAGCTCGTCGCGGGGCTCCTCGATGGCCGCTTCCTCACCGAGCTGAGAGTCGATGGCGTCCACGAGGGGATCGGTGATCTCCTCGAGCGCGTTGTAGAAGTCTGCCGTGATGAGTACGAAGTCAGCCATAGGGATTCCTCTGGGTTCTGGGTTTTGCGGGTTGGAATAGAATTGTTGATGGGGCTCAGAAGGACTTGAGCTGAGAGACTTACTCGCTCTTGGGCTTAGCCGTGCTGCTTGCCTTCGGGTCGTGCTTGAAGTCGCCATCCCAGTCGGTGTAGTAGTGGTAGATCTTCCACTCGCCGGCCTCCATGTAGACCGAGTAGGTCCAGTCATCCGTGAGCTCGAAGGGAACGATCTTCTTCGAGTACATCTCCGGGTAGTAGGGCTCCATGATCTCGTCGGTGTTCTTCGGCGAGATGCTCTTCATGAGCTCCTTGGCCTTCGAGGAGAGCACCCGGTAGGAAGCGGTGGTCTTGCCGGTGACCACGATGCCACCGTCCCCGGAGCTCTTGATCCCGCTGACCTTCACCGTACCACCGATGACCCGGGGTCCACCGTCCCGGACCATCTGCGGGAATCGCCCGTTGAGCGGGGTTGCGAGCACCACCAACGAACGCTGTCCGACTACAGCTCCCTCGGTGATCGGACCGAGCACGGCTTCCTTGCCGTAGCCGCTGATGAAGAGATCTGCTCGCTTCTGCTTCCACTCGTTCCAGCCGGGCTCACCCGTGTCGAGGGCCAGGCCATCGATGAGATCAGAGCCGGCGAAGCGAGCAACCCACTGGCCTGCCTCCACCGCCTTGGCCTTCGAGTAGGAGCTGCCGCTGGAGAAGTCCACCAGGGACTCCGGGATCTTGAGTGCGTCCGAGTCCTCCCGAAGCTTCACCGGAGTGTACTCGCCGAGGCTGTCCTCGATCTTGGAGTCCTGGAGCTCCAGGTCACCGGTGACCTTCTGAGTGTCGGGAGTGGCACTCGCGGAAGCGCTGGGCTTCGACTTGATGCCGGGATTTCCGGATCCCCCGTCAGTACCGGTAGTGCATCCAGCGAGGAGGGCCATGGCGGCCGCCGCGCTGATGGTGACCGCGAAGGCGCGGCCAAGGGTGGATCGAGACAAGGGGTTCTCCCAGAGTTAGTTGGTATTTAGGCCGATGCTACCTTCTCGAGGTCCGGCTGTCAACCGGGCCCTCGAGGCTAGAGCTTCAGTCGACGGGCTTGAAGTCACCACTGAAAGCAGTTGCCTGCCCCATCATGCGATGGATGAAGATCGCATCCTCCAGGCTGAGGCTCCAGCGGGATCGGTGCTGCTGAAGTCGAGTCATGCGGTGCTTGACCTGCTCCAGCTCCAGCCGTGTGGCCTCAAGGCGCTGTGCCTCCAGGCGCTCGAACTCCTCCAGGGCAACCCGGTTGGCCTCAGCCTCTTCGGTGAGCACGGGCCAGTGGACCCGGTCGACCTCGTTGAAGTGCCAGGTCTCCTCGACACCTTCCTCCAGGGGAGTGTGCTCCTCGACGGCCAGGGTGCAGCCGTAGACATCGCAGCTCTCTGCCTGGTCGCCCAGGCTGACGAGCGTGCTCTCAGCTGTGGCCATGGTGCTACCTTCCAATCGTTCGTCGCTCATCGGGGAAGCTCCTTCTGGAGACGCTTCAGGGGACCAGGAAGTCCTTCCTCGCGGACCTCCTCAAGGAACTGAGCGAGTCGCTCAGCATAGAGCTCCGGATAGAGCCTGCGCTCAGCCCGCAGGGACTCGATGAAGGCCACGATGGCCTCACTCACCTTCTCCCGTTCGCTGCCGTTGGCCACGGTGCTCACCGCTTCCAGCCGTGCTCGGTCTCAGTGAGCTGTCCGAGCCTGTAGTCCCGGAAGTAATCCCGAACAAGCTCTGGGTTGAGCTCATCCTCGGTGAAGATGAAGATCTCGTCGAAGAAGGGCTCATCGAAGCCCAGGGACGCGCTCACAAGGCGAAAACGCTTCGACTGGTCTCCCGGAATCAGCGAGGCGATGTAATCGGTGCCGTTGATGTGAAGTTCGGCGCTCGCCTCACCGCCACTGGCAACGAAGCCCCGGACGAGGAAGTCCTCGTCGGGAAGGAGATCCTGAGAGATGTGGTCGGGACGCTCGACCCACCAGGGCGGTCCGTCGGCCGGAGGCTTCTGGCTGCAGAAGCAGGGATCCTGAGGACATTCCTGCGTGTGCCAGCTGACCTGCGAGCTGCTGAGGATGTTCTTCTCTTCGGCAGTCGAAACAGGTTCCTGAGCCCCTTCGCTGCCCATGAGCCAGCTCAGGGAGTTTCCTCGCTGGACTGCGGAGTCACTGTCACCGTTCTCATCTTCGGCCGTGTACTCGCCGTAGCCGGAGACCTCATCCTCGGGGTCGATGTAGCCCACCGGAGTGAGCTTCCCGTCCGTGTAGCTCTTGGTGGCGAAGCCAGCATCCACGAGGTGAACCGCAGCGCTGGAGGCCAGGGACCGGTTCACGCCCAGGGTGCCCTGGAGTGCTCGCATGAGCTCGAGCACCGGGAAGGGCTCTGCCCGGAACTGCAGGTAGCGCTCAGCAGCTGCGAAGGTCGAGCGAATCTCCTCCTGCTCGGCCTGGCGCTCAGCCACGAGCTCGGCGACTCCCAGCTGGAAAGGCGTGGGCTCTTGCTCCTCCTCGACCTCAGCTTCGGCCTCCAGGGGGCCCTCGGGCTTGGAGCGAGCCTCGCCCGGCAGTCGCATGGTGGCGGGATACCACTGCTCGTTGTGGACATGCTCGATGAGTCCCTCGGAGCGCGCGTAGGTCAGCGCGTAGAAGGCCTCGTTGCGAACCACCTGCTCGCTGTCCTGGAGCCGGTAGATGAGCTTGTCCCGCCAGGCGACTCCACCCTCTTCCTGAAGGATGTTGACGAGGCCTCGGGCGAGCTCCTCTACGGTCTTCTTGGCCATGGGCTCAGCTCTCCTTCTTCTGCTTCCGGGCCACCCAGTGGCGAGCCCGGCGGAATGCGTGGTTCTTGGTGAAGCCCCAGACGAAGCGAATGACCTCAGAGCCCGCCAGCACCTTGGCGACGGGATAGAGGCTCGAGCTTCGCTGTGCTCTCAGGAGGGACATCTGCGCTCAGTCCTTCGGGATTCAGTCGTACTCGCTGAAGCGCACGGGCGAGCCGCGGAACGCGTAGTAGAGGTTGGCCCAGGGGTACTCGCCGTTGCCTCCAGCGACACCGTAGGAACCGGAAGAGGAGTCATTGCTCCAGCTGAGTTCGAGCTCCTCATCCTCGATGAGATCCTCACCGATCCGCGCTCGAACCTCCTGCTCGACGGTTGCTCGCAGCGACTCCAGCTCGAAGTCCACGATGAGGTAGCCGGCAGTCTCCTCCGAGTAGGGCTCGAAGACCACCGCGGTGAAGATCTCTGGCAACGGTTCCTGAGGCATGGCTTGCTTCCTATCTACGATTGAACTTCGATCAATCCTACATGGGAGGAGGCAAAACCGCAACCACTAAGGGCTGAGCTCAGATACCGTCCCACTCGGCGAGCCTGCGGCCGAGAACCAGGTCGAGGTCCTGCGCCGGCGTTCCGGGAGCCAGGGCGAAGAAGCGGGTGGATTGACGGCCATCGTACTGAGCGTCCTCGTCCTCGCTGTCGAGCTCTGCCTGAGTGGGGGTGGGCCTGTCGGAGGCGAGCTCCAGGGCCTCCACGAAGAACAGCTGGGGAATCTGGGATCCGCCGGGGACGACCACGGAGTAGACCTTTTCCAGACGATTCACCCAGTCCGTGTTGTCCGTGTAGATCCGGAGCCAGGGCTCATCGGCCTTCTCGAAGCCCTCGTTCCACATGGTGGTGTCAGGCTTGAGATCTACCCGGTAGATTCGAGGGGGATCGAGCTCTCGGAGCTTCGCCTCGGCCCGGTTGGCTCGCTCGGTCTCAGCGTTGAGGAGCGGGGCCAGGAGATCCCAGGCGGCGTCGAAGCCGATGTGCTGCTCGACTCGCCGGATGTCCCTCCTGTGGAGGTTGGGGGTGACGGCCTCATAGTCATCCCAGGCAGCCTGCTGATGGAGCTTCCCGAGGATCTCTACCTTCACCAGGGGCTTGCCGCGATCATCGAAGAGCTCCTGGCGTCCCTCGGGGGTGCTGAGATCTCTAGCCATGCTGTTCTCCTAGGATTGGGCTTGTGTCCCTATCCTATCGAACGCAGAGGAGGGCATTCAGCTGTAATCGATGCCCCTGCTGGCATAGGGATGGCGAATCGCGTGCTCGGCGATGGACATGGCGGAGACGATCCAGCTCGGCTCAACTGCCCTGTAGACCATGTTTCCAGCGCTGTCGAGGACCTCGATGCTCACGAGATCAGCTTCATCCTCGAGATCGTAGCCGTAGCGAACGCTGTGCTCCAGACCTCGAATCATCACCGTCTCGGGAAGGGATTCGGGAAGGACCCCGAGCTCCACGAGTACTTCCCGGCGGATGCGCTCATCGTGGGCGTCGAGCCAGCGCTCGAAGGCGGCCAGAGCTAGATCCGGCTCCGCCCAGCGGTTCTCATCCCCATGGATCTCTCGGATCTCCTCGTCGCTGGGGATGTAGCTGTCGTCCTCGATGCGCTGACGAGGGAGATCGAAGGGGATCGAGGTCTCCTGCTCACTGTGGCCCATGGTCAGCTCTCCTTCTTGGTGAAGCCGGCGGCCAGGATGGCCTTGGCGACCTCCTGGGCCACGCCGTGCTCGGTGCCGTGCTTCCGGATGTACTCATCCTGCGTGTAGGCCACGATCACAGCGAGCTCGGACTGGAGCTCAGCCTGGCTGGAATCTGTGGCAGGAACTGGAACACCGTCGGCCATCAGAGGTCGCCGCCCTGGGGTCCCTGATTCTTGGGGAGCTCCCAGTGGTTGGCCCGGAACTCGGCGAGCTGAGGGGCCAGGGGAAGTGCGTAGCTGTAGCACTCCATGACCCGATCACCGTTGGTGGGTCGCCGAGTCTGCGGATCCACGCCGTGGTCCACATAGATCGGGTAGTCCTCGTAGTCGAAGCTGTCCGTGGCCACGATCATGTGGCTGTGCTCGCCCGTGTTACCCCGGTTGAGCCAGAACTCGATGGTTGCCTTCGGTGTGCCCATGGTGCTTCTCCTTCTGAGATGAGAACTGTGGAGTTGTGGATCGGTGGCGATCAGACAGATATCCGACTAGAGCTTCAGCGAACCCGAGCGACCTCGCGCTCAGCGGCGACGATGGCCTTGGCCTCACGGCGGTCGAGACCACGGGCCTGACCGGCGCTGCGCTCCTTGCGGCTGCGGTGGTCGCTGAGGGCGACGGCGCCGCGGAGGCGGCCGTTGGTGCTAGCCATGGGATGCTCCTTCTGAAGATCCAAAGACGAAAGGTGGTGAACAGCCATCCTCACACGGATGAGGACAGTTGTCAATCACCTGATCCTTACTGCTCTCGAGCGTAGCGCTTCCGAGCCTCCTCGAGGAGCACCTCGGCCATGACCTCGAGGATCTCCAGCTCATTGTCCCGGAGGAAGTCCTCCCGGCTGAACTCGGGGATCCCTCCCTCTTCCTGGGCTCTTCTGATCTTACCCGTGAAGCCCGAGAGGAGCTCTCCCGCGACCTGGATCTTCTCGGCCTTGCTCAGGGCCTCGATGGCGGGCCTCCGGGGCAGCGAACCCTCGGAGTCTTCCTCTGGCGTGTCCAGCGCCTTGCTGAAGTCGAGCATGGGTCAGTCTCCTGTCTTCTGGAGGATGAGTTCGGCCAGGGAGATCAGCTGATCTCGCAGCGGGGAGATGTAGCCGCGGAGCTCAGAGAGCGGGCTGTCGTAGTGAACCCGGGAGATGAGGTCGGCGACCAGCTCTGCATCGGGAGCCAGAGACAGGCTCAGGATCTCGTCCGCGAGGCTCAGGTAGTCCTCCCGGTAGTTCCCGGCGAGATCGGAGAGCTCACAGCCGAGGAGCTGTCCACAGATGAGTCCAGCCATGAACTCCCTGTCCGCCTGCTCCTCAGCGATGGCCCGATGGTACTCTTCGCTGAGCTCAGCGGGATCGCCGAGGACCCCGTCCTGGATGGTGCTGTAGCTACTCATCGCCTGCCTCCACCGCATCGTTGCCAAGCCAGCCGTCCGAGTCGGTGACGATCCTCCGGAGCTTCTCCTCGGTGAGGAAACCTGTGGCACAGATCTCCTTCCTGAAGAGCGGGCTCTCGGAGCCCTGGGGGATGAGCTCCAGGAGCTTCAGGGTGGTGCCCTCCTGCTCGGAGATCCTCACGGCCATGGGAATGCCGCTCACCATGAAGCTGCTCACATGGCCGAGCTCCCGCTGACCTTCAGCAGAGGTGTAGGAGATCTTTCCAGCACTGAGAGGGATCTCCTGCTGCCTGTCCGCCCAGCGGTTGTAGGAGTTCACCGAGGACTGGTTGATGGCCTCTCGTTCTTTCCGGTCGGCCTCCTCCGTCCAGGCAGCGAGCTTCTCAGCGGCGCTACGGTTATCCTCCTCAGAGCTTTCGAGCTTCCCCTTGAGCTCCTCGATCTCACCCTCGAGCCGGCGCACCTTGGCGCGCTCCTCCTGCCGGGACTCGTAGATCAGGTCCCGGGACTCCCGGGCTTCCTCGTAGGACTCCCAGGCGCGACGAACGCTGGAGGTGCTCACAGCTCCCCGGAGCCTATCCAGGATGTCCATGAAGCCCTTCTGGACCTCGCCCTCGTTGTCCCTGAGGTAGTCGATCTCCTCCAGGGCGCTGGGAAGGAGCTCCAGGAGCTCAGCCAGGGCATCCTCCTTGCGGAAGCTGTCCTCGAAGTCGTTGAGGCTCAGGGAACGCTGGAGATACTCTAGGCGCTCCAGGTCGCTCTGGGCTGGAGGAACGGGCACCGGGAAGTCCTCCACGGCGAACTCATCGGAGTCCCCCTTCGAATCACTGTTCTCAGCGCTGCGCTCAGCGCCTGCCTGAGCCCCGGAGTTCTTCTCACCGTTGGACGATGCGAGGAAGCCGGAAAACTCGCTCAGGAGGGCATCTGCGGCCGCGTAGGATGCCACATTGGGCGAACCGTCCACGGTCGTGAGCCACTTCGAACCCTGATCGGGATGCTGAGCAGCGTAGACGAGCCCGGCGATGCGATCCCGGAGCTCCTCAGCGCTCTCGGGCTCCTTCGGCTGGGCCTTCGGAGTGGAGGAGAGTTTCTCCCGGAGGGCCTGGAGGTCAACCTCCCGGTCGCTGCCCGCCTCGAAGTCCTCCCGGGAAAAGGCTTCGCTGAGGACTCGCTCGTCCTCGCCCTGGGGCTGATCACCCTTCGCCTGGGGTTTGTCGCCGGAGGCGGCCGAAGTATCCTTCTGCTCGGGCTCAGAGCTACCTGCCTCCTCTACCTTGGTGCTCACCGACTCTACGGCGCTCTTGGCGGCGCTTACGGCGCGCTTGAGGAATCGCTCACCCACCGGAGCGTAGCGCTCACTGAGCTTCTCGACGCCCTCGACCACCCTGGAGGCACCCGTTGACAGCTGCTCGGCGATTCCGTCTCGAAGCTGGGCGTTGCGCTCCCGGCGCTCCTCGATTGCGAGCTCCCGGATGACAGCCAGCACGGGGGCGGGCTGAACCACATCCACCGCGAAGCGGAAGTCCTTCCAGAAGTCCTCGAGGTTGACCATGACGCCGACACCCGGGTGGGTGACTCCGTCGAGCTCGACGACGCCCTTCTCCACCGTGTGTACGGCCCAGAGGAAGTCCTCAGGCAGCCCGAAGTCCGGAAGAGTTCCGCGGACGAGCATGCCCTCGAGCACCGGGATCTCCTCCTCTTCCCATCTGTCGCTGGTCTCTGGCTTCGAGCCCCCGCCGGGAGCCTCGTGCTGGTCGCTCATGGGAGCCCTTTCGCTGTGGCCGCGCTCCTGGGCGACGGCGCTGTAGATGGAGTCTTCTCGGTCGACACCGAACTCCCTCACGGTATCGACTGTCTGAGTCTTCACCGCTCCCTCGAGGATCTTGAGCACATCGGCCAGGGGACCGGGGACCACGCCCAGGGAGTTCTCCTCCATGTAGTCAGCCTCTGAGCGAAGCCTGTCGATGAGCTCCCGGGGCACGCTCACGGTGACGGAGGCGCTAGGCTCGTAGTCCTCCCGGCCCCGGAGCTTCTGCTGGGCGCGGATGAGCCCCGCGAGGAGGCTCCCGTCGCTCCTCAGGGACTGGACAGGAGCCGTGTCTCTTCTGTGGAAGAGCTCCTCGTCGATGCGGTCGAGGAGCTCGAGGATGTTGAGCTCCAGGGCGAAGCGCCGCTCAGAGGCGCTGTAGAGGTAGTCCTGAACCATGGATTGAGCCTCAGGAGCTGACTTGAGTCCCTCCAGCTCTGCTGCCCGGCTGAGCACTCCGATGATCTCGGAGCGAAGCTCAGCCTCTCGGAGTTCCCGGTAGGGATTGAATGGACCTTCGCTCATCGAGTGGCCTCCGGAGAGTCGATGCGAGCCATGGGGATCCAGTCGCCGAAGTGCTCCGGAGTGCGCTTCCAGACGCTGTAGCTCAGGGAAGTGAGCCCGCGGGCCTTGCTGATCGCGTCTTCCTCAACCTGGAGGAGAGCAACCTGCGAGCGTGCTTCCTCCAGGCTGTCAGCGTCGAGCCACTCGTACTCCTCGCCGAGACCCTCGATGAGATTGCCCTCCTCATCGTGGTTGGGCATGAAGGATCGCCAGCCGTACTCGACCGAGCCGTCAGTGATCTCATCCTCGTCGGCGCTGACGGCTTCCCAGGTTCCGGGCTTGTGGTGCCTGCGCTTCCAGACACTGTAGCCAAGCCGATGGGTCTCGTCTTCCTGGGGCTTGCGGTCTTCCTCTTCCTGGGCTTCCTGAGCTGCCTCCAGGGCAGCCTTGAAGCTCTCGAAGTCGAGCCACTCGTACTCCTCGCCGAAGGTGCCCAGCAGGGGCTTGCCCTCGCCGTCGATCTCAGGGAAGAAGGCACGCCAGGCGTACTGCCAGGATGAGCTTCGCCCCCGGAGACCGTGCTCGACTGCCTCCTCGATGGTGCTGAATCCGTCTCGAGGTGCTGAGTCGAGGAAGTGCTGAGCGGTCTCTACCAGGGAGACATCGCCGGCCTCGGTGAGTGACTGGATTACAGCGTGGAGAAAGGACTGATCCACGGGAACCCTGGGAAGGGGCTGGACGGCCTTCGTCTCCTCTCTGAAGGACTCACTCGCAGCCTCGTAGAGCGCGCGGGCGTCCTCTGACCAGCTCGCCTTAGCGGTGGCCGCAAGCTCATCGAAGGACTTGTTCCGCGGGGAGTTTCGGAAGCCGCCGAGCTCCTCGAGCTCGTCCTCGTCGAGGCCGGTCACATCGGAGACCATGGCTGCGAGATCGCGGCTCGGTCCGACGGCGGTCTCCCAGCCAGCGAGGGCGGCAATACGGACCCGGCCGATGGCCTGTGCGGCGTAGAAGCCTCTGAGGAAGGACTCATCCGCCCCCTCCCCGGGCTTGTCGCCGAAGATCGCGTTGACCTGCTCTGGGGTGATCTGAAGTTCACTCATGGGACTTGTGATTCCTACTTCTCGTGGTGGGTCAGTTGGCCCGGGTCTTGGCCTTGTGGAACTGGCAGGTCGCCCGGTCGCGCTGGCAGAAGCGCAGCTTCGAGATTGAGCCCTGGAAGGACTTGTTGAGTCCCATGGGGTAGTTGCACTTCGAGGGGTCGCTGGTCCGCATCACCGAGGAGGTCGGACGCTTCGAGACGGACTTCTGCTTCGTGACAGTCATAGGTCCATGATACACGGCGGAGCCCGGCAGCACAATGGCCGCCGGGCTTCGACTTTGGACTTCCGCTGAAGTCTGGAGCTACGCGCGCAGCTCCGCGCTCTCCTCCTCCGAGTTCTTGGAGTTGCTCTTGGGAGTTGAGTAGACCGTGGCGAGGATCGCGCAATAGACCAGGGTGTAGGCGAGCCAGTTCCCCTGGGCAAGCCAGCCGTTGAGTCCGGGGTGGGCTGCGAAGTAGTCCATGGTTCGGGCGGTGATGATCCCGCTTCCGATGAGCCAGCCGATGCCAAGGAGGGCTGCGATGGTTGCCTGGATGGCGAAGGCGCCTCCCGGGCCTCGAGCGAAGAGCCCGGTGATGATCCCCGCGAGGCCCCTGCCGATGATGCGGTTGATGAGCCGGAAGATCGGCCGAGCCACTGAGACGATGATCGCCAGGAGCACGAAGGTCACGATCCAGGCGAGGGGATTGCTCGTTTCGAAGAAGCCGCCCTGGTGCTTGCCGATGAAGTTGATGGTGGCGATGGTGAGCTGGATGACGAAGAATGTCTCCAGGATGTAGTAGGCGAGTGTGAGGAGAATGGGGATGATGGCCATGGTAAGGCTCGACTCTCAGATCCGACCGCGGTGGGCAAGGATACGCCCGAAGAAGGCGAGCACATCGTCCCTGTGGATGGTGTACTCGTGGTAGCTGATGCCACCCTGAACCCGAAGGCCCTCGGTGGCGACGATGGCGCTGCCCACGCCCTCGTAGTAGTAGGAGATGTACTGCACCTGCTGGTTGAAGACCCGGCGGGTGATCTCGCCGAGGCGCACCATGCCCTGTCCGTCTGCCTCCGCGAGGACCTCTGCCAGGGCGGAACGCTGCTCATCCGTGAGGGGAACCTCGACCTCGGGAAGTGCCTGCGAAGTCTGCGGCTTCTTGTTGAACATGGTGGAGTCTCCAAGGGAGTGAAAGCTTGCGGTGTGGTGTGAGGTCCACCGTATACGAGAATGCTTGGAAGCGCAACGGTCACCGGGCACTGCGTAGAAAAGAGGACTTAGGCGTAGTAATAGCCTCTGGCCTTGTAGCGCTTTTCTTCGGCTGCCTGAAAAGCCTTCGCATCGGCTGCGCTCACAGCTTTGACTCGACCCGTGAGAGTAGCGAGGTCACTTCGGCGGAGAAGGTAGCCGTGCCTCTCCCGGGAGAGTTTATAGCCAAGTCCATCGAGGATTTCTGGATGATTGTCGATGGGCAATCCGAAGTAATAGGCTGAGTCGCCCTTCCGAGTGTCGAAGACCTTCTTTGCGACTTCAGCCAGGGAAATCATGCCCCGGGGCGAGACATAGACCTCGGCGAGCGCTCGTTCCTGATCGGCCGTGAAGCGGTAGGGCTCATCGAACTCGTCGACTCCGGCCCAGAGGTTGAGCTTGGCCTCCAGGGCGGCGAAGATCTTGCTGAACATTGGATCCTCCAGGGATCGAAGCGATGTGGTGTGAGGTCCACCATACACGGCTTCCCCGACCAGCGCAATGGCGAGTCGGGGAAGCAATGTACGGCAAATCGTGCAAGTGAATCTGTACGAAATAGCGTCCAGAAGTTAACCGTGGAGATTAACTCTGGCCGTAGTTAACCGTAGAGGTTAACTCAGGGGCTGATCTCAGCTGCCTTCCTTCTGCATCTGGAGCGCAGCATAGGCGTACTCCAACGATTCCAGATCCTGGGTCAGGGTGCGGCGAGCCTCGATGAGGAAGGGCTCCAGGGCAGTGGCCTCGTTGTAGCTCTGCGGGAAGAGTCGGATCGAGTCCTTCCGAACGGCCGCAGCGTGAGCCTCGATGAGCTGTTCGAGGAGCTCATCGGAAACGAGCTTCGGATAGGCCCCAGCTTCCACCGCCGCATCCACCGGATCCGGGGTCGAATCCTGATCGGCTGACGAGTCGATGAGCTTGAAGGTGGTCCAGCCGTAGCCGGTGTAGCTGCGACCATCCCTGAGAGCGGCCTCCAGGGCGGTTCGGAGAACTGCTCGCTCTCCGTAGTAGCTGCTCGTCGTGTCGAAGAGGCCATCGGCGTAGGTGGTCTGAGAGGCTGCCTCCTCAGCTGCCTCCAGGATGCTGGAGCCGGTACCGGTAAAGGTCGCCTTGTAGTCCCCGTGGTGTACGAGGATCTCAACGGTGAAGGAGCTGATCGGAGCTTCCTTCTCGATGGTCTGCGTGGTGTCCATGGGACGATCATACGCGGACTGATCGAATCTGACAACGATCTCTTTGGAGATCGTTTCAAGCGCCTAGACAGAGAGCAAGCCCGGATGGGAAACTGTTACAGTCCCATCCGGGCCTACCCGGTTGCCTTCGGCTTCAACGGCCTGGATCAGACGACCCAATCCTCAGAGACCGTTGGCCGTTGGATCACTCTGCGGGAGCCGCGGTGATCTTCGCGATGCCGACCTTGAGGTCGCCGGTTACGGCATCCGTACCGAAGGTGTCATTGAGGAGCTTGGCAGCATCCTTGGAGATGTAGACGGTGGTACCCTCGAGCACTGCGTTGCCGTCAGCGTCCTTGGCGAGCGGGTTGAGGGTGGTGCCGTCGAGCCGGAAGATGTTCACATCCGTGCCGACCTCCTTGCCGTCCACCTTCACGGTACCGGTGAGCTTGGAGTTGCTACCGGGATCGATGACGAAGTCCGAGAGCTCCACGGTCTTACCGCCACCGGTGAGGCTGATGCCGGATCCGTCGTGGTCGATCTCACCCTGAACATAGGGCCGGTAGCCGGAGTCGGGGTCCCAGTACTTCACATTGCCGCCCGTGATCGGGAAGCTCAGGGTTGCGCCCTCGAGCTTAGCTCCACCGAGGACGCCCGGAGTGAGCTTCAGGGAGCCGAGAGCGTCGAGGAAGCCCTGGTCGAGTGTGACCTGGGTGTCCACGCCACCGAGCTCGTCGATGGTTGCGGCTGGTGCCGGAGTCTCCATGGCGGAGCTCGAAGAGCTTGGGCTCTTGCTGTTGTTGTCAGTGCCGACTCCGTCGTCACTCGAAGAGCATGCTGCCAGGGAGAACGCGAGTGCTCCGACTGCCATCGTGCTGACGATTCCCTTGGTGAGTGTGCTTCTATTCATAGTCTCTGCTCCTTCTCATTACGGGCCTCTTTGCGGTGGGGTCTCTTTCACCGTGTAGCAATCCATTCGTAGAAGTTCGCCCCACGGGTTTGCTTTCTCAGGTGTGAGAATCGTGTGAGCAGATTGTGGCTCGAGCTCAGGGACTCCATTCTACGGTCTGTTTTCACTGCCTCCGGCGGATGGAGCTGCCGGATCCGGCGATTGGATGAGCGCCGTGGGGAGGGACAACGCGGAAGCTCACTGATCCTATTCCCGCCCGCGGGAAGAGTGACCCAACAGTGACTTGATCCTAGGCAGCCGCCTGAAAGCCAAGGTCCTCCATTCCGGACCTTTCCCGTTGACAGGACAGTAGCTCCCGCGTAGGATCGGAACCATGACGACAGTAGACTTCCACACCGCCGGCCACCTCGGTGGCGAGGCCAAGATCGTAGCCTTCGACTACGCGGGGCTGGACTTCCGGGTTCCCGACTACCCCAACATCGTGGCCTCCTACCGCGATGAGAAGATCCGGGAGGGCTACCTCATCCAGCTCATCCCCGGCGAGGGCTTCCGCTTCATCTACACGGAGCTCCCGGAGTTTGAGCAGGGTCCCGACGGCAAGGATCGACAGCTCGAGGCTCCCGACGAGTTCGGTCCCGTGGTCCCCACCCTGGAAGACGCCATGGCCAGCGCCCTGGAGAACCTCTACGATGAGGGTGGTGTCCCCAGCGTTGCGAGCTGGGCCACGAAGCTCGACCGGGACCTGAAGGCCATGCGCCGGGACAACATCGTCCGGAACTACAGCGAGAACGGCTTCGGCTACCTCATCCAGGAGACTCCCAGCGGCTACTTCCGCCTGGTCATCATCGGCGACGGTGAGGATGAGACCAGCCCGGAGCTGCCGTCCCTGGCCGATGCCGTCAAGAGCGCGCACGGTCACTGGCGAGCATTCGGTGTTGGAGGCGACGATGCCTATGGCTGGAGCAAGGAGCTCGCCAAGGATGCAAAGCTCGCGGCCGAGCCGAAGCTTAGCTCGGAGGCGGTCGTTCAGGTGCTCTTCGAGGAGGCCAACGGTGCGCTCACGGAGGCGCAGATCCAGGCTGTGGCTACTCGCATCGTGGCCCTGGCGAACAGCTGATGGCAGCACTGAAGCGGCTTTCATCGATCAAGCCTAAGCTGGCCGCCCACAAGGCTGAGAGGGTGAAGGTTCTTCGAGCCATGAAGGCCGACGAGGAGCTCAACGGGCGACCCTACGGGATTCTGGCGAGTCTTATGGTGTACCTTGGCTTCCCACTGACAATGGTCACGCTCATCGGTACTCCCTTCATTCCGGGCTTCGATCCCGGTCCCTACGGATTCCTGGTTGCCTTCTCACCCGCCATCGCGGCCATGATCTCAGGCATCCTGGGCCCTCGATTGATCTTCCTTCACCGGCTCAAGAAGGGTAGGATCGGAGCAGTCTCGAAGAACGGGAGCCAGGAGTACGCCGACCTCGGAGAGCTTCGAGTAGAGACCCTAGAGAGTGAGGCAACCCCATGAGCATTCTCGAACGACCGAGAGAGCGACAGGCCCTGAAGCCGCAGTCGAAGCGCCAGAGCGCCCGCGCGGAGCTCAAGCGTCAGCTCGAACTCGACAAGAGCGCCAACCCCGAAGGCTACGACAGAGGTTACAAGTACTTGATGCTTTTGGGAGTGCCCGCACTTCTGAGCCTTGAGTTGCTCAGTTCATTCAATGGCGACCTCGACTATCTGTTCGTCAGTGGTGTCACGACGCTAACGGCCTCCGCACTCTTAGGTGAAAAGTTGGTCTTCCTTCGGCGACTTAGGCTCGGTCGAGCATCTCGAACAACGGAGCAGACCGACCTCGGAGAGCTCCGGGCAGAGCCGATCCCAGAGGATGAGTTTGCATGACCGGCCCGCTCCAGCGACTGAAAGAGCGCCACAGGGAGAGAAAGCGGGTCCGTGAGCTCGCTCGAGCTGCCTTCAGGTTCGACAGGGCTGAGAACCCTGAGCCCTACAGGGCGCAGATGAAGCGCTTCCTCATCACCCTCCCCTCGTCGGCGCACTAGGCTCCACCATCCCTCTCCTTACGCTCGGTCCCGACTTCATCTGGCTCGGAGTGGCGCCTCTAGCCGTGCATCTCACCATAGGTACCCAGGCCAACCGGCTCGTCTACCTCTACCGGGTTGAGGATGGAGCCACTGCGCTTCAGCAGGATCCCCAGGGTACACTGGAACTCCTGAGCCAGCAGTGCAGGGAAATCGAGAGATGATGGGCACCATGGAGTGGCTTCGCTTCAGCCGGGATGTGCGTCAGCTCGGCCGGGAGCACCGCAAGCTCCAGCGCTGGAAGCTCAAGGCTGCGATCCGGGAGGACATAGACCTCCACAGCGTTGCCTACATCGACAGCGCCGCAAGGCATGTGACCGTGGCGGCCATGCTCGGTGGTGCTGGCATCCTGAGTGCTCACAGCTTGGCGCCCGATCTCTGGGGACTCTTCCTCATGCCTGCAGCCCTCGCAACCGCCGCCGCTAGCCAGAGCTTCAGGCTCACCTACCTGAGGCGCCATCCCAAGCCCCTCGACAGTTCCCGAAAGGAGCTCCGCTGATGGGAGCACTTGAGCGAATCTCCAAGCCCGCATCCTGGCTGAAGCTGCCGAAGTTCCAGCGTAGCGCTCGCAGTCGAGCCATCAATGCGGCCCTTCAGGAAGATGTGAATGCAGACCCCTACCCCTACACCATGTTCGAGACCAAGCTCTACGCGCCACTCACGGCGATCTCAGCGCCGGCGACTCTTCTTGGTTGCATCCCAGCCACACACGGCCTTCCTTTCCTGATCACCGCCGCTGCAGCTGGAGTAGCCTTCAACACTCGGAAACTGCTCTTCCTTCGAAGGCTCAAGAAGGGTGTTGCCCAGGGTTCGGCGGTGGAGGCCCTCGCCATGAACGGAAGATCCAATGAAGCCCGAGCTGCCCTGGACTGAGAGCTGAGAGCACCATGGCCACGGGAGACCGACCGACGGCACTAGGGGAGTCTGTGGCGCAGGCTCACAGTGCGCCCGGCGGCATCCTCGGAGCGTTCCTCCTCTGTGCGGTCTTCCTCGGGATCCTGAGCATCCTCGCGGGCGGAGTGGCCTTCGTGCTCCTCGGAGGCATCAGCGAGAGCGCTCTGGCCCGGGATCAGCTCCTTCCCACGCGCTTCCACAATCAGGAGTGGTACTGGCTCCTTCTCCTCTCCCACGGTGGAGTCGCGCTCGCAGTGCTCAGTGGGCTCATCCTCGGGCTGATCCTCCACCGGAACCGCAGGCGCTCAATCTTGGCTCCAGAGAACCGATCCTGAGTAGCTCACTTCCGGGAGCTCCAGATCGTCGAGGCTGGGGCTGAAGATGCGGCTTTTCTGCGTGGTGGCTGATGGTGCTTTGGCGATCCTGGGCGCGCAGGCTAGAGCAACGACCACAGCGCGCCTCTAGGCTGCCTCTGGGGCACTTTGAGCCGAACTTGGTAAGCAACCACCGCTTTCGCATCGTGTTGCGCTAGGGGTCGAATCCGCGAAGAAGTCGGCCGTTGACAGCTGCCTCCATCGGGCGTAGGATCTTCCCATGGACACCACGAACTCGCAGCCGGCAGCCAGCCCCAAGGACGCGGAGCTCATGCCGCAGCCCGGCAACATGCCTCCCAAGGGCTGCCAGGGCAAGCACGATGGCTTCAACGCCTGCCCCTGGTGCCACTTCGACCCGCTCTTCCCGGACCGGCCCGTGCGCAGCGTCCGGCTCCACTTCACCGTCGGCCGCAACGGAGACCGGGACCTCGCCTACTGCGGCGTCCGCGGCGAGCGCACCACCATGACCGGTGAGATCAGCTGCTCCGACTGCGACAAGCTCATGGACGAGGCCGTCGGCCTCTCCGACTGAAAGGAATCCCCATGATCGTTCTCGAGGTGAGCTACTCAGAGCTCCAGGAAGTGCGCCGGAAGGCCTTCTCCGAGCGCGAGCAGGAGACCATGTTCTCCTTCAGCGACGGAGAGGGCAGCGGCTGCCTCATCGAGTTCAACGCGGCCTGCGGCTACACCGTGAGCTCCTTCGATTGCTACGCATTCCAGCGAGAGAGCGGAGCCGTGGAGAACATCGAGGATGCCCTGGACCTCGCCGTCGCCCTCCACGCCTCAGAGCCCCAGGCCGAGGCCACGCCCTGGAAGCTCAGCCTTCGCAGCACGGCTCGAGAGCTCCGGGCCGTCATCGAAGTGGCTCGAGTGAGAGCCGATGAGTGGCCGATCAGCAGCCTGGTGGCACCCGTTGACAGCTTCAACCACTTCGCGTAGGATCGGAACCATGATCGAACTCGACCTCAGCTCCCCCGTGGGCACCGGAGCTGACTCCAGGCTCCTGCGCATGAACACCATCCGGGAGTACAGCGCTGAGGGCACGGGCTACCTCATCGAATACCTCGAGGGCAGGGGCTTCCGCTTCGTCCGCATCGAGGGCAACGCCGCGACCATCCAGGGGAACTTCGGCCCCACCCTGGGCCATGCTCTCTCGAGTGCACGATCGGACTGGATGCAGAGCGCCCTGCCTCGGAAGAGCTGGTCTCAGCTCCTTCAGTCAGATTCGGTCCGAGAGGATCGCTTCGAGGGGAGCCCCGTAGGCTACCGGGCGGCCAAGCACTTCCACTCGACCGTAGACGAGCTCATCTGCGAGGATCTGATCTACCTCGTCCAGAAGGACGCGACCACAGGGCTCTTCCACTTCATCTCCATCGACGAGAACTCGGAAGAGGACTTCCACAGCCCCGAGCGCTCTTCGCTGCGCGCGGTCTACCGGGAAATGGCGCAGCACGCCGCGAGGACCTTCGAGTCTCGGCGCTACCAGCGAATCTACTTCAAGCTCATCGACCGGGAGTCCATCCCAGAGCACATCAGTGCAGAGGAGTGGCTCGCTGCGGACAGGATCATGGCAAAGTTCCCCGAGCTCGCAGGGCGCGAGGACGAGGTCGCTCGAGCCGTTCGCTTCATGGGGAAGCTCCTTCCCGGATCGAAGAGCTGAACGATGGCCAGAGCGTCCCTGCGAATCCCCTTCTGGACTCCTCTCCAGGCTTCCCTGGCTCAGCCATCGGTGCTGCGCTACGAGGTCCACCTCCTCGGGCTCCCTCAGCCTGTCCACGGGCTGCGCTCCCTGCGGCTCCTCGTGGGCACCATTGGGCAGTGCCAGAAGTACGCCCTGGAGGCTAGGAGCAGCGTCTCCGCCGTGGGCCTGAGCATCCGCGTGCGACCCAGCAGCGGCTCCAGCATCTTCCTTGATCCCGATGATGTCTACCCGCAGGAAGTCCGATCCCTGGAGGAGCTCATCCGCGAGCTCCCTCCCCTTCAGAAGGAGGCTCACCGATGAGCGCTCTCAGCCATGCTTTTACCGTGCTCGCAGCCCGGGTCCTCTCGGTGCTCACGGGCGCTACCCTGGAGTACGAGGTCTACGACCGGCCGCGCCGGAGCGGAGGCTTCGGTCCGATCCGGAAGCGCCGGGCTGGGTTCTACAGCGGCACTCGAGCGGAGTGCAGGCGCTACATCGCCGAGGAGATCCGGGCCTACCACAAGGTGTTCTTCGGCTACGGGATCCGACCCACAGGCCAGCTCATCCTAGCCGAGAGCTCCAACCCTACCCCGAGCCCGACAGCCATCCAGACCTCGAAGGGCTGATCCCATGGCCACAGCTGCAGACAGCGATGGACGGCTCGTCCTCTCGGGCGCCAACGGTCCTGAGTCGATCCCCGGACCCGCCAAGATCCCTGAGCTCAAGGTTTCTACGGAAGAGCTCCGTGACCATCTCAAGAGGCTCTGGGCGAGCGTCGATGAGCGAGAGTACGAGTGGATGGTGAGCATCCACAATCGCCGGAAGACCTTCGCCCTGGACAATCTCATCCCCCTGCTCCTCGGTACCAAGGAACAGTGCAAGCAGTTCGTCGAGGAGAATCGCTGGGAAGCCCGGAAGAAGGGCTACGACTTCGAGGTTTCGGTGAGCCGTCGGCGCTTCGACCTCAACCCGGATGCGAGCTATCCGGTGATGCTTCGATCCATCAACCTCGAGATCCTTCCGGATGCCGAGCTCGCGACCGACGACTGGGGCTGCCACTACATCGAGCAGTCCGGCGACCCCGAGGGACTGCAGATCGAGCTCTCCCAAGGATAGTCCCTACGAGACACCGATGCCTATGGACTGGCTTCGATGATTGCTCAGGATCAACTTAGCGAGTAGTAAACCGAAAGTCTATTTTGTTGAAATCCCTCTGAGTGCCGTGTAGCGTTACATCCATGACGATCACCACCGCATCCAAGAACAACGCTGAGGCCATCAAGGTCATCCCGAAGCGTCACAAGCTCTTCATCACCATGCCCGATGAGAAGCGCGTCGTGCTCACCCAGCGAGAGGCCAAGGCACTCTATCTGGAGCTCCAGCAGATCGAAGATCTCGACGCTCAGCTGATCAGCGACTACTTCGACCAGGTGCTGGCTGCCCCAGAGGACGAGGTTCTTCCCTACGGCGAGCCCGCCCTCTACGCTGTGAGCATCTTTGAGAAGGAGCACGACGGCGATGATCTCCAGCTCCTCCAGGCCTGGCTCAAGGACGCCCTTTTCGGCTGGGATGACCCCTATTACCGCCAGGTCACCTTCATCAAGCGCATCCGCCGGGACGCTGAGCGTACCTTCGCGGGGCTCGACTGAATCTCAGTACTAGCACAAATCGCCGGCAGTCCGTTGACAGGGCTGCCGGCTTCGTCATAGGATGAATCCGTGAACGCCACCGCACAGCTCCTCGGAGCCCTCGCCATCGCCACCGCCGCTGTCCTCGCCAACAGCCGCCGGGAGTATGCCGTCTTCAACACGGTCACCGGCATCCTCCTCCGAACCGGTTCCAAGCGCGAGTGCGCTCGCTACCTCAAGAACGATGTCTCGAGCAGCTACAAGGCTCGCTTCAGCTACTCGGTGGAACCCACGGGAGAGCCCCTGGTGCCCGCTGCAGCGATCCACTGACAGTTCCCTCTGCCCTCACTGCCCCGCTGGGAGGGTACACTCCTTTCTTCAGTTATTCCATATAACAGGAATCTTGTTTTATGGCATATGTCCGTTGACAAGAACCCGAATCGAGCGTAGGTTGTACCCATGACCACCACAGAGCTCTCCGCCACCACCGTCTCCTCCAACCCGCTGTCCTCGCTCAACCCCGACTCGCCCCTGGGCTACTTCCGGACCTTCCTCATCGGCCGGGACGCTGCCGACTTCCAGGCAGAGGCTGACAGCCTCCTCGACGCGCTCCAGGATGCTCAGGGCTACAGCGAGGCACAGGTCGAGCTCACCGAGAAGGTCCTCGAGCGCATCGTGGCCTTCCACTGAGTCTCGATCTCCCGTTGACAAGCTGACTCTAGCCACTCAGGACTGGATCCATGACCGACCTCGATCTCTCGCTCTACCGCTCCGCTCTGAGCTACCGTCTGACTCCCCTCGAGCGCTTCGGAGAGCTCCTCCGAGGAATCCGCGACCGGCGCATGGACGACCGGCGCACGGAGGTTCTCTACGAACTCCTGTCCATGGAGCCAGATAAGAAAAGCTCTCTGGCGGCTCGCTGCGAATTCCTAGACATCTCCGGAAAGCTCGACGGTCGAGGTCATAGGTTCCGGGAGGCTCAGCTCCTCCACGAGGCCGTCTGCCTTCGCTTCGACTGGCTCAGCGACCGCGCGCTACTCAGCGCTCGAACCACCATCCTGAAGATCATCGGTCAGGATCGCTGAGTAGCTACTCACGGGGTTATTGACAGGCTGATCGCAGCAGTGTAGCGTCATGTCCATGCCCGCCACTCGCATCTCCGCCCAGAAGATCGCTCCGCTCATCGCTCGGATCTCCATCGTCGAGAAGAACCACCGGGAGCACTTCGTCTCCGGGCTCGTCGAGGACTCCAAGGGCGGTAAGATCGCCTCCCGCAAGGAGCGTAGCGCGATCCTCTCCCAGGCGCAGCGCAAGGCGCCCACCGTGGTCGTGCAGGGCTTCTCCCAGGCCGGCAAGCTCCTCGCCGTTGTCGAGGCTACTCCCAATCTCTCCGTGAGCTCCCTGCGGAAGGCCTCCGCTGAGATCATCCGGCTTCACTCTGGTCGCTGAGACTCCTCCTAGAGTACGGCCGCCGAAAGCACTTACCCGCAGACCCATTGACTGTCTCTTCCTAACCATGTAAGGTTGCCCCATGACTCAGCACAGCGAGACCACGGTCCCCGTACCGCTCTACCTCATCCGCATCCTCGCCAGGGACACGCTTCCCGGCCACTCCGAAGTTCGAAACAGGATCGTGGACCTCATCGTGGAGCAGGGCGAACCCGAGACGGTGGCCGTGCCCTGGTCCACCCTGGAGGCGGCTCTCCACCTCGCCAACTCGAGCTACCCGGGCCGCAACGAGCAGCTCGAGGCGCTCCTCATGCAGTACCTACCGGCAAACGAGCCCTACCTCAAGCGGCTCTACGACGGCACGGTGAGCGACTCCCGGGATCTCCGCACCATCGGCTTCACCTCGGCTGAGTTCTCCAACGCCTGGGCGGTCCACCGGGGTGAGGTCTTCAACACCCACCAGCTCTCACCCTTCCACGAGGAGTTCAAGTCCTGGCTCGCCAAGCACGACGCCGAACTCATCGAGAAGCTCCGGGAGGAGCTCATGGCCAAGCTCGCGGCCGACTTCAGCTCGAAGATGGACGCTGCAGCATCGGCCGGCGTCGGCCCCATCGTCACTGTCTACTCGGACCGCCCCTTCGGTCCCGTGGACGAGCACCTCGCCAAGGTCCGGGAGATCGGCGGCATCGAGAGCCTCTAGGCTCAAGCGGAGGCGGAGTAGGGCTGCTCGAAAGAACTTCCGGCAGTTGGTTGACAGGGCAGAATCCAGAGTCGTAGGATGAACCCATGAACGCCACCTACACCGCCCAGGACATCGAGATCGCCTCGGAAGCTCTGAAGCTCGCCATGAAGGAGCTGACCATCGGTCAGCGCATGGAGCTCGGCAAGGTCGACTACCCCACGCTCTCCGAAGAGGTCGTCAAGTTCTTCGCGAAGCAGCCGACGGCCTGGCACCTGGAGTCGGAGGAGAACCTCCTCGCCGGCACCTCGAAGCAGTTCAAGAGCCTCTACAAGTTCGGCGTCATCACCATCGAGATCGAGATCGGCTAGGCGCTCGCAGCCCGTTCGCTGCGCATCCTTCCTCAGGCCGTCCCTGACTTCAGTTGAGAAGAACTGTTGACAGGGACGGCCTACCCGTGTAGGTTTCTTCCATGGCAACCGCGACCGCAACTGCACCGGAGATCACCTTCTGGGAAGGCAAGCTCTCCATCGCCAGCGACTTCGACGAGTACACCATTGACACCTACACCCAGGGCGACTGCCACATCCTCGCTCTGGCGCTCCACCGGCTCGGCCTCGGAGAGCTCATCGCAGTCACCGACGGCAGCCCCGTCCTCGACGGTCGCACGGGCTGGACCCACATGGCTGTCCGCACGGCCGAGGGCTACATCCTCGATGTGGACGGGCTCAACGACCCCTCGATCACCCTCTCCAACTACGGCTGGGAGTACGCCAACGGCGGCACCATCCAGCCCCTGAGCCTCGGCGACTACGAGTACCTCATCCAGGGCCAGGCCCAGACCATCTGGACCGACGGCGATGTGCTCGAGGTCGCCGAGAAGCTCCAGGCTCTGTTCGGCTCCATCCCCGGGCTCCCCGCCCTCGACCTCACGCTGGCCGCCTAAACCCCCAACCACGGAAAGGGGCGCAACCCCATGTTTCTCATCGCTGCAACGGCTCAGGCACCGAAGTCGAGGATCTTTGCCTCGGAGGAGTCCGAGCGCTGCCAGGCAGGCATCTACTGCGACGAGTACGAGGATCGAGGACTCCGCTGCGCTCGCTTCGAGGACCACAACGACCTCCACATGAGCGACCGGAAGGAAGCCGGAGGGACGAGCCTCGCCTGGGTGGACTCTAGCCCCGGAGCCACGGCCCACTACCTGGCTCGACCCAGTGCGGACGAAGCGCGAATCCTGAGGAGCCGAGAGCTCGATCCTCGCCACCCCATCGTCAAGTTCTTCAGGCCCTGGCGTCACAGCTGAGCTCCACTGGCTCACCTTCCGATCATCAGGTTCCCGTCAGCTGTTGACAGGCGCTGCCCAGGAGCATACGATGGACCCATGACCGCGACCTCCACGCCCCTCGTTCCGCTCTCCATCGATGGCTTCGAGCCGGACGCCACCGACCGCTGGGTGATCCACTCGGCGCTCCTGGCGCAGGTGGACGACATGCACGCTGGCGGCGTCTACAGCTGGGGCGATGCTGAGACCGAGGCCGCCGAGGAGATCGTTTCCTCCCTCACGGGCTGCACCCGCGGCGATGCTCCGAACAACTACGGCAAGAGCATCAGCTCCCAGGTCATCGTCAAGGCGCTCATCGTGGTGCTCTTCGACCTCGACCACCCGGACCTCACCGAAGAGGAGTGGGCAGAGGCCGAGCACATCATCGAGCTCCGCACCGAGGAGTTCGGCCGCTGATGGAAGCTGCAGCACTCATCGATCCTCGCTCCCCCGAGCTCCAGGAAGCATCCCGGGAGAAGGCTCGTTCCAACAACCGGGTCCGCAGAGCAGTCGCAGAGCTTTCCCGGGCAGAGAACCCCTCCCGGGCGGTTCGGAAGGCCCTCTGTGACGCAGTAGCTGACGCTCAGAGCGCCCACGATGAGGTCTGTGCGTTGTTCAACGAGCTCAAGAAGATCGACGCTGAGAGGCGTGCTCCCCGGAGCGTTCCCTCTGCCCTCACGGGTGAGCCGATCTTCCTCACGGTTCGCTAACCTTCGACCTCTCACAGCTTCCAACACAGATCTCCAGATTCTCACCGCAACCAGTAGGAGTAGCACCATGAGCAACAGCTTTCAGGATCGATTCGGCTCTGTCAAGGAGCGCATGGACGCCGAGGCAGAGGCCCAGCGCGCAAAGCTCGACGCTCGAGCCGACATCATCATGGCCCGGGCCGCGGAGACCGATCCGCTGATCCTCAAGGCCTTCAGCGAGGGCAAGGACCAGCACCTGCGAAGCGCAGCCCTGATGAACCCCTCGACTCCGGCTGAGCTCGTCGAGGAGGCGATCTTCACGGGCAGCGACGAGGATGCCATCGCCGCAGGCCACAACCCGGCTATCGACGGCGAGCTGCGCACCATCGCTCAGTTCCGCTATGTGGACATCCTTCCCCTGGATGGCAAGCTGAGCAAGCGAATCCGCCGGATGAGCTCCATCGTCGCCAATCGCTACTGAGTCGTAACCTCTCTAGCAGGTTACCGGCCCTCTAGCCATCGATCACGCTCCGAGGAGGAACCCGTGGAAGCACAGCCCATCGAGCATGCCATGCTCGCAGAGAAGACCTCGGTCCAGGACATCCTGAACCATGTCTACAGCCCAGCCTGGCTCATGGAGCCGGTGCGCCTGGATCCCAACATGGGAGCCATCTCCCTGGGCATCGGCGAGCTTCAGCGAGAGGCGGCATCTGAGCTCAAGAACCGGGAGGCGATCTTCGCACAGACCCCCGAGGAGCTCTACGAGATCTACAGCCGTCAGGAGGCCCTGGACCTCCTCGGAATCACCGGCTCGCGAGGCAGCCTCGTGGGAGCCCAAGCTCACATCATGGGGGACTACTTCCACAGTGGCAACGAGTTCAGCGGGACTCCCGACAGCTGGGACGAGCTGAGCAAGTCGCCCTTCCGGGATCCCCTGGTCAGCGCAGTCTCCGAGGAACAAGACTTTCTTCAGTGGACGGCAAGGGATCTCGAAAATCAGTCCTCCATGCTGAAGATGGTGCAGGGCCGTGCAGCTCTGCTGGACTCCAGCCTTCCCGCGGGGACGAAGATCATCGCTGCCGCCAATCCCTCCGACGGTCGCTAAGAGCTCCCCGTGGCTGTCTATGTGGACGACTACTTCGTGCCAGCGAAGGTCAAGAACGGGAATCGCTCGGTGCGCTCCAGGTGGTGCCACATGCAGGCAGACAGCCGGGAGGAGCTCGACGCCATGGCCGACCGGATCGGGCTCCGCCGGTCCTGGATTCAGTACCCCGACATCCCCTGGAAGCGCCACTACGATGTGACCGAGACTCGAAGAGCAGCCGCCGTCGCTGCGGGCGCCATCGAGATCGGCATGCTGGACCTCGCTCGCATGAGGAACGGCTGGCGGCGAGAGCTCGAAGCGCAGCAAGAGCTAGAGCTCAAGAACTCAGAGAAGGAGACCGACGAGTGATCGAACTGGCAGTGGACTGGCTTCAGCGCCGGGAGGATCCCCACTTCGAGCTCTCGGATGAGGAAGTCCTCGAGCGCATCGCTGAGCGAGAGGAGGAGCTCGACAGCTACCTCTCCTCCCACAGGGGTAGCGACCGGGAGAGCCTGAAGCTCGCCAAGGCCCTCCGAGCTCTCTACAAGAGCGCCGAGCACCGGAAGATCCTCCCCAAGCGCGAACCCACGGAGGAGGACCGGCGTCGTGTGGCCTTCCTGGAGCGCAACGGTCGACCGCTCTCCACCATCCTCCTCGAGCGAGGCCCCTTCAACTGGCGGGGCAATCGGAAAAGCAAGGCCACCGGAAGCCGGGACAGAAGACGGGACCCCGATGAGCTCAGCTGGCTGGAGGTCATCCTCGAGGGCGTGACGGGCTTCCTCGACTGAAGGGCTGTTGACAGACTCTGGAGCCAGGGTGTAGGGTTGCTCTATGCACAGGAACACTGACGGCGAGAAGATGGACTGGGTGCCCTGCGACTCCTGTGGAGGATCGGGCTCCACGCGCTGGTTCAGGGGCAACAGCCTCACCATCACCCACCTCGCTCGCGGCGGCGATCCCACGAAGCTCCCCTGCGGCGACTGCCGGGGCAGGGGCAAGGTCTGGGGCATCGTCGTGGACCGGCCGGGCGGCCGCCGCGAGCGAGGTTTCTCTCGGTCGGTTGACAGGACTGCGGACAGGGTATAGGTTTCTTCCATGACCGCCGCACTCTCCACCGCTCCCGCCGCTCCTTCGCTCGCGATCTCCGACTTCGGAGCTGAGCTCAACGGCATCGTCTCCATCCGGGAGCTCACCGCTCGCCTCATGGACTCCATCGACGGAAGCTACAAGGTAACCTCCACGGCCGGTGTCATCACCCTGTGGGTCAACGGCTTCGAGCTCTGGCGCTCCTCCCGGCCGCTCCGCTCCCTGACGGAGCTCACGGGCGTTCAGAAGGCTCTGGTGGCAGATCTTCGCATCGCCGGCGGCCCGGTGCGACTCCTCGTTCGCCAGCTCCTCTCGCCCTATTTCGAGCTCGACGGGCTCGTTGATCTCGGCGAGATCTCCTTCGCTGGCTGCATCCTGAAGGTCTACCCGAAGGCCCGCTGAGCCTGCCGCACTCAGTGGCCGTGGTAAAGTTACCACAGCCACCCGGTTGACCGCTCAAAGACGCCCAAAGGTGCCAAGAAGGTGCCAATCGTGCCAGAGGAGTCATCCCATTGGTACCTTTGGGCCATTGTTGGCACCTTTCACCCGAAGGCTCACAGAAAGAGTAGCCCCATGGACCGGGATGAGATCCTCTCCATCATCGAGCGCAGCGCCACGGCTGAAGAGGCGGCTGATGCCATCGCTGCTGAACTCGAGGCAGCCCGAGACGCCGACGCCCTCGAGGCCTAGGGCGCTACCTGCCAGCCTAAGCCCTCGGGGCATCCTAGGCCATGTGCGTGTGCGGTGGCTCGTCCCCGGCGCCTCCTGATGGCAGCTGAGCACAGTCAGGCGGATATCCTACGCCGCTCCACCGAAGACCCGCGCTTTCCGCGGGGACTCGACGCTCGAGGTTTGCGAACTTTATGCCGCTTTATCGAGATCTGTTAAAGCGGCCTCGCAGGAGTAAACTTCGTCGAGCCTCCGGTTGACAGGTACCTCCTGGGGTCATAGGTTGGACCCATGTTCAACCGAGGCACCCACTGGAAGTCGCTCTACTACTCCGACCGGGAGTTCTACGACCTCTGCTACTGGCGCGCAGCGACCTACTACGCTGACGAGTATGAGGACCTCGAGAAGTCGCCCGCCGCCCTGGAGGTCGTCTACGGATCTCGCATGTCCTCCCTGACGCTGGACTTCATCGACTCCGAGGCCGTTCAGCTCTTCTCCTGGGGCTACTGCGGCTACCTCGCCCAGGTGCTCCACGAGCTCACGGGCTTCCAGCTCGCGCTCTTCACGAAGCCCAGCGGCGAGAACGAGACGGGCTGGCAGGGCCACGCTGCGGTGCAGCTCCCCGACGGTCAGTTCCTCGACATCGAGGGCATCGTGAGCGCCGGTGAGATCAACTCGCGCTACCGCTTCAAGGAGCCCGTCGAGCCCACATTCCCGGAGCCCGCAGCCTACGCTGAGCTCATGTTCGCAGATGGCTCCAACCCCTACTCGGAGCTCGATGAGCTGGAGCTGCGCCTCCTCCGCCACTTCGCTGAACTCGTTGTGAAGGAGTACAAGGTGGAGCTTCCGGCCCTGGCGGTTTGACGAGAGGGCCATCCATCGGTAGGATGGAGACAGACTGAAGGAAGGGAGCCTCCATGGGCGCCAACGAGATCACCTACCAGCGGCTGGCTCCCTGCGTGGACGCTCAGGGCCACGGCTTTGCTGTGAGCAACCCGGAGCCCGGTCAGTGGGGTCCCGTGGTGATCTTCTGCACGCGCTGTGGCGCAACCCGGGAGGAGCTCGTCGGAGGAAAGCGCTCGTGAGCATCGAGAAGCTGCAGAACACGGGCAAGATTGCCCGACAGGGGCGCAGGGCCCATCGTCAAGCTGTCAGGGCAGAGCTGAAAGCTCGAGTAGCGAAGGATCGATCCAACGCACGGGACTACTACGCCGCCGAGAAAGCTGGCCGATGGGGAAGCGTGGGCGCCACTTTCCTGCCTGCTGTCATTGTTCTCATGTTCGATCCTATCGGTCATGCATTGCTCTTTTCTATTGCGATGACACCTCCGCTTCTCATGGCGTCTCACACCGCACTCTACTTCGACAAGAGCACCTACCTCTACCGATTGAAGAGAGGCGAGGTTCGGAGCGAGACCGCCGAGGTAGAAGCTATCGAGCCAGGTTTGAGCTAGGGTTGACAGTCCTGTTCGTGAGGGCATAGGATCAACCCATGACCACTCCTCGCCGCTATCTCGGCATCGACTTCGAGTACGGCAACAACACCAAGGGCACCATCTGCGCCTACGGTCTCGCCTTCGAGGACGGCACGAAGGAGCACGGCTTCGTCCAGCTCCCCGCCATCGCTCCCCGTCAGGAGCACACGCGCTTCCACGGGATCACTCAGGAGCAGGCAGATGGAGGCATGGAGTTCTCGCAGCTCTACGCTCGCATCGCTGGACTCCTCGCCGATGCCCAGGCTGATGGGGTCGAGCTCATCCTCGTCGCCCACGACACCACCTCGGATCGCCGATCCTGGCAGGCCGCTCAGCTCATCCACGGGCTCGAGGCACTCCACCTCTCCTGGCTCAACTCCCTGCCCATCGCTCGCGCTGAGCTCGGCCTGAGCCGAGGCCAGGGCAAGGCGGGCGTGGCGACCATGGCCGAGCGCTACGGCATCCCCATCGACCACCATAACCCCGCAGATGACGCGCTCATCGCCCTGCAGGTCGTGCTCCGTAACCCCCTCAGCAAGAACATCGTCCGGGACAGTGACCCCGCCCAGCGAGTGAAGGAAGTCCGTAGCCATGGCTGAACAGCCCAAGCGCAAGATCAGCCAGGCGGAGCTGCGAACAGCGGTGCCCTGGAAGGCCATAGAGGTCCTCAGCGAGTTCGGCTTCTTCCCGGAGAATAGGCTCCATCCCGTGGCTGTCCACAACGAGATCATCGACCGGGATAAGTACGCGCCGCTGATCCTGAGCCGTGGCAAGGTCGTGGATCGCTACGCCTATGAGAGCTCGAAGGTTCGAGCAACCCTTGTGGTGATCCGGAGCGGTAGGACCTGGCAGGTGACCCGGTTCGTGGTGACGCCTGAGTTCGCCTGCGCCCTGTCCGAAGCTCAGATCGCTGAGCTCAACAGTCGGCTCATGGAGCTGATTCCGTGAGCCGCTGGTCTCGACAGAAGGTAGCCTCTCTCGGTGATCGGATAGTGGCTGTGGTCCGAGAGCACGGATTCCTCCTGGGCAATCACACGGGAGCTCTACTCCTGGGAGACTACATCGAATCACCGTGGCTCTACAGTCCTACGGATTTCGGCGGACACAGGGTCCACCAGCTGAGCTACACGGATCAGAAGCTCAAGCTCACCCTGATTGTCGTGAGGGCCTCGGCGTTGAGCTCTATCTCTGGAGTAGTGGTGCTCACGGAAGATGGTTCAAGGATCAGCAGGGAAACAGCTGAGACCATCAACCAGCAGCTCTCTGCTCTCTTCGGCTGATTCGTCCTCTGAGAGGGTTGCGCGGATCGACTTTCCCGCGTAGCATCGAACTCGACCACCACTCAGTCTGTCGATTGACTGTTCACCACTTTCAGCAGGAGAAGTCACCGTGTCCGCACAGCAGAAGCTCGCCAAGAAGAACCGCAACGCTCGCCAGAGCGCCATCGAGGCCGTGGAGGCCTTCGCTCACTCCAAGAACCTCTTCAGCGGCGAGAAGCTCGAGCCCGTCTTCGTCTCCTCCACCAAGCTGCGCTACGCGGATCCCTTCGCCGGCGTGGACCTCGTCTTCATCAGCGACGAGGCCAACGGTCCCTTCACCCGGATCTTCTTCACCATGCTCTTCGGCGACCACTTCGCTGCCGATTCCATCGACGGCCTCAACTCGGAGCTCACTGAGCACCTGAAGGCCCAGGGGCTGTCCATCGGCTGATCGCAGTTCGGTCTGATCGTTGCGCGAACGCTTTCGGCCGTGTATGGTCGATCTCACACCACGATCACCGCACGAAACATCTCGGGAGAAACCCCATGGCCATCAGCCTCGCAGACCTCATGCACAGCGCTATCACCCTCGCCGCCAAGTACGGAGAGCCGCAGATCGTCTCTGACGACGGTGTGGTGCTGATCTACGCTCAGACCAGCAACGAGCTCGTGGATGGCTACTTCCCGGTGCACAACGCTGGCTTCGATGAGAACGAGGTGGACTCCATCGTCGAGGCGGCCCTGGAAGCGAACATCGGCCTGATCTATGACGAGAAGTACGCCGATGTCACCTCGGACAGCACCTTCAACGCCTTCGTGCTCCACCCGGTTCCGCTGATCTAGATTCACAGCAGCTTCGGAATCTCGGAAGAGGTCCGGTGCAAATAGGGTGCCGAAGTTACAGATTCAGTAACTTCGGCACCACTTTTGTATCATGGTTGCGCGTGAACCTCAAGTGATGTAGGATTTCATCTATGGAGTCTGTAATCATCAAGTCTAAGCCCGAACCGCTTCTGCGGCCTCGATCTGAGCTGCCCAACGACCTTGACCATTCCCACTGGGAACGGGCCTATCGTCCCTACTGGCTCTTCAGCTGTACTCACTGTGGAGCAGCTCCTGGAGAGTTCTGCGTGCTGCCCTCCGGTAAGCTCAGAACCACGGTCTTTTTCAACGGGAAGCGTGGATCCAATCCCCATCAGAACAGGTTCGAACGCACACAGCAAGGACAGTGGATCGCTGTCATTGCCTACGATGTGGGCTTCGGCCTTTCCGAGGGCGACGAAGTGCTCCTCGAGAAGAGTCTCTGGAGCGCTCGCTTCCGGGTGGTCAAGAGACTGAGCGATGGCTACGATCCCATGCTCGTCCTCGAGGGTCACGAGGCCTACTACCTCCGAGAAGCCACCCGAGAGGACCGCAAGTAGGATCGGTTGCGCGCTGATCTTCCGTGGTGTACGGTTTTCTCCATGGACACCAACACCCTTGACTCCACCGTTCAGTGGCCCGCTCCTGCCTACTACGATGAGGACGACAACTCCTACGCCACGGACTACCGGGGTACCGGCGAAGGCGGCCTCATGGTCTACGCTGTCTGGGGCTACTACGGCCAGGGCGCACCCTCCTTCCTCTCCGAGGTCTCCCTCGACATGAAGGAGGTTCTGGTCTCCGCCCACGGCCCCGAGGCAGAGCGCATCACCAAGAGCGAGATCGAGAATCAGCGTGCCCGCAACAGCGGCAAGGAAGAGCCCTTCCCGGAGCTCTACTCCGCGGTGGTGCTCCTCGGCTCCACGGAGGCTTCGCTCTACTCGGAGCGCCTCGACAGCTACTTCCAGGTCACCCGGGATGAGCTCACCGAGAAGGGCCTCGCCATCCTCGAGGGTCTCGAGGCGCTCTACGGCCGGGAGGCCACCCTGGTGACCTTCCTCGACACCTGAGTTCAACTGTGAGCTTCGAGCCCGGACTTCTATCCATGAAGTCCGGGCTCGACCTCTTTCTGTCAGATGGTTGCATAAGGCCAGCTGGAGGCATATGATCGTGCCACACCACGCTCCACCACACCACGAACTTCCAGGAGAACCCCATGGCTTCGCTCTTCGAGACCTACGCTCGCATCAACCGCCTAGCCGACAAGATCGACGCTTTCTACGACGAGAAGACCTTCGACCCTCAGACCACCGCCACGGTCTACGACGCCCTCGACGGCGAGTTCCCGGAGCTCTCCAAGCTCCCGCGCAAGACCTTCGACCGGGAGCTCGACAAGTTCTACAAGGAGTGGAGCCACACACCGGCCGTGGACCTCAATGGCATGCTGGCCGCGGGCTTCGTCGCCGCAAAGCTCTACGAGAAGCACATCCTCTCGGAGGTCGCTGCCTGATCGCCGTCCACTGACCACAGACTGTCCGTAGACGACGAAGGAGCCCGGAGACGCATCATGCCTCCGGGCTCCCTTGCTGTGATCTTAGAACAGCCTCTAGCGTCTCCTGCTCTCATCGGTGAAGGAGGTCCGGGGCGACCAAAGCGAGGGGGATCTGGAGCGCCCAGCCAGGCCAGCGCTCTCGCCTCGGTTCTTCTCTGCCTGTTCAGGCCCCGAACTCACCCGATCCTAGAGCATCGAGCAGTCTCTACGCTCAGCCGTAGATGTTCTCCACGAACTGGAGCCGAGGATCAGCCTCGAAGGCCTTGAGCACCTGCTCGAAGTGCTCCTCACTGTCCGCAGAGAGCGTGTTCTCCATGAGCGGATCGAGCTCGTACTTACCGATGAGCTCATCGTAGATCCCCACGAAGTGGCTGTCCGCGTAGCTGTCGAACCATTCGGACTTGGCCTCCCAGACCTTCCGGGAGATCAGCACCAGGGCGTAGGGGTACTCCTCAGGCTCATCCTGCTCCCGGCCGTAGATCACCTGTGCTTCTGTCATGGTCGTTCCACCTTTCACTTCGCTGTGAGATGGGATCCAGCTCACGAGTCACTATCGGTTGGCTCCTAGGGTTGCACGAGCCTAGAGTACCGTGTACAGTCGGCCCCATGCACAGCGATCACAACTTCCTCATCCGCGTCTTCACCACCGACGGCATCTTCGTGGGCGAGGACAGCGACTTCGCAGAGGACGCGCGCTTCGACTGGTTCGAGCAGAGCTACGCTTTCGCTGAGTCCGGCGAGGTCGTCCAGCTCATCGACAGCGAGAACGACCGAGTCATCATCGAGAAGATCAAGGACTGATGCCCACCGGGCTGATCAGCCCGAACCAGAGATCGACCCCACGACAAGAGGGAGAGTAGCCATTCGGCCGCTCTCCCTCTTTCGTTGGGGCTAGTGGATCAGTCCCGGACGGTGACGGTGCTACCGACCTGGAGGAAGCTGTAGACCCACTGGGAATCGGCCACAGGCAGGTTCACGCAGCCGTGACTCATGTTGGAGGTCGGGTTGCCGAAGTTGTTGTGCCAGTAGGCTCCGTGGAAGCCCTGGTCCCCGTTGAAGTAGGACACATAGGGCACATTGGCAGTGCAGTAGTCGAAGGATCCACCCGGCCGGAAGGCACCCGACGGCGTACAGGATCCCATGTTCTGGCTCGCGAGCTGAGCGTAGACCTTGAAGGTGCCGTTCTTCGTGTCGTGGCCGGCCTTACCGATGGCCGAGGGAATGCGCTTGACTTCCTTGCCGTTCTCGTAGAAGTAGCTGTAGTGGTCCGACTTGTCCACCACCGCCGTGCGGTTCATGGTCTTGGGCTTCGCAGCGTCTGCCTTGCCGGGAACCTCCAGCTTGATCTCAGGGCTGTCGAGGACACCCGAGAGGCTCTCGGAGAGCTTCGAGGCGATCTCGTCGGCAGAGCCCGGAGTGAATCCGCTCTGGGATGGGGTGATGATCTTCAGCGCCTTGCCGCTGTCATCGGTGATCTCATCGCCGTCCACCCGGTCCTTCTTGAGGCTCGTGGCGTAGCCAGCAGCGACTTCCTTCACGGCATCGGCCTTGGGCTTGGCCACGAAGTGATCCCCGTCGGCCTCCACGGTGATGAGCTGAGCAACCTCAGCGCTGTCGAGGCGAGCGAGCTCAGTGGAGCCACCGTAGACTCCCACGGAGGCTCCGTTGAGCTTGTCAGCAGCCTGCTGGGCGACCTCGGTGGAGAGCTTCGGCTCCGTGTCCTCCAGGGAGAGCTCCAGGGACTTCTTGCCGCTGTCGATGGCCTTGGTGAGCTCTGCGGTAAGATCGGCAGCCAGCCTCACGCCGGCCTGGCTGGGAACGGCCTTCCAGGATCCGTCGTAGGAGACAGTTGCATCCACGGGAGCGTTGTGACCCTTGATCTTCGACAGCGCTGCGTCCTGGCGGTCGCTGCTGCCCTTGAGGACCACATCGTAGTCCCTGTTCCAGTCTCCGAAGGACCAGGCCCGGGGCACCGTGGGGATCTTCTCGGCCCTGACGCCGAGCTCACTGGCGGTGAAGGACTCCCCGCCGATCTTCACGGGGAAGCCCTTGAGCGCGGCGGCGAAGTCCTGGCCTGGAGCCTCTCCGGAGATCCCCGGGGTCGAGCCGTAGCCCTCCACCGTTGCTCCGGGTGCTCGCAGGGCCGTGAGGCCGACCGCACCGAGGATCAGGGGCGTGGCCACGAGGGCGACCGTGAGCCTGCGCCTGTTCCTGTTTGTCTGTGCCATGGGAAGATTCCTCCTGGTGGTGTCCTTGGGCCTACTATCGGTGGAGGCCCAGGGGATCGACGGTGAGATCCCCGCGGATCTCGATCCTGGCGCTCCGAGAAGCGCTATGGCTAGAGTATCGCGTTCTCCATGTGAGTTCAACCACTCTGCTGGAAGCGATTTCACAGATTCGATGAAGCTATTAGACCCCTTACAAAGCATAAGGATCTCGATCTGATTGACCGAGATCCTTATGCTTTGCACCGATTCAAGCGTGCCAGTAGTGAGCCTTGCTAAGCGAGTAGTAGGGAATGGTGAACATTCCGATTACCACGAAGACTAGGCAGGAATGTAGAATGATACTGTGTCCTTTTTGCTGTCGGACATAATGAAAGTTTGGATTGGACATCTATGTTCTCTTCCGTCGTGTTCTGCTCTCGAAGCAGAAGCTAACGAACATATCGAGCGCCTCACTGTTCCCGGTAGATCCGATCCCGGAGCACCACAGGAAGCACGGTTTCCATGACATCCCGGGTTGCGGGGACGGTGACGGGGCGCTTGCGCTCCACCGGGCTGTCTTTCTGAGCCCAGCTGTCCCAGACGAGATCCTGGTAGGCAGCCTTGAAGGTGAGCCGGCCGTTGTAGAAGCCCTCGGGGAGCCGTTCGAGCTCGCTACCCTCGAGGAGCTCAGCTCGCTGGCGGCTGCTCACACCCATGAGCTCAGAGTGGCTGTGGCGGGAGCTTGCGGCCATGGTGACGCTGTTCTTCTGGGCGTCGAAGCGCCTCCAGCGGAGGTACTCCTCAGCCTCCTGCGTTGACTGCAGTGAGATCACCCGGGAGTCGAAGAGCGCGTCTGAGACGAGCTTCACACCTCGAGCTGCCTCTGCCCGGAAGAAGGCCATGCTCGCAACCGCTGCCGACAGGGAGATCACCTTGGAGGTCTTGCCACCGAACCACCAGTGGGGGTCCTCCTGGGAGCCAGTGGGACCGAAGACCAGGGAGACCTCGTCGGACTGGGAGTAGGCGAAGTAGGCTCCGTCTACGCTGTTGAGTAGCGCCACGGCAATGGCGTCCATGGAGCCCATGAAGCCCTCGTCGTAGGGAAAGGCGTAGCCCATCTGCCGGGTGAACCGAGAGAAGCCCTTGCCGTCGACTCGGAGTGCGGCGAAGGGAGCGCCCGAGAGGCTTCCCTGGAGCGCCTCTTCGGCCTCCTTGAACTTCTCGCCGCTGAGGAAGTCCGGGCGACCTTCGGCCTGCGAATCGGCACCGGCCGGAGCCCCTGGAAGGCTGCTGAAACTGTCTGAAACTGAGCCCATGGCTCTCTCACTTTCTGTAGGTTGGGCCCTCCGCTCGGAAGACCGTCAGTTCCGATCCTAACACGGTTGCGGGGACCCGTCGATCCATGTAGCATTGGACCTATGAGTGCAGATTCCCAGGTAGCGAAGCCCATGGCCGAAGACTCCATCGTTCCTCAGGTCCTCGAGGTCCTCCAGCGCCGGGATCTCTTCCGAGACGGACTCGAAGATCCGGTGTTTAGCGGTCCCACGCTGGCTCGCTACCTCGACCTTCACAATGAGGTCAGCCTCTACCTCCGTCGAGATCACAGCGGCGAACCGGTGAGCCGGGCCATGCTGGGCATCCGGGAAGGCCACGAGATCGTCTCCATCGAGGAGTGCATCGCCATCAATGGTGAGCTCGAGGAGCTCATGGTCGCTGAAGGTCGCATCGGCTGACCGTTGCGCGGCTGCGCTCGGCCGTGTACAGTGAATCTCACACCACGAACTTCGCTCCCTCCTCATCCGATGGGAGCGCTGAGCAGGAAAGAGCTTCCCATGTTCAAGCCGCAGACCGCCGCAGAGATCGTCGCCATGACCAAGAAGGCCACGAAGTTCCCGAAGCCCCGGAAGCAGATGAACCCGGACGAGCTCGGCGAGGCCTATGTGACCATCGTGACCTGCAACTCGATCCTCGAGGGCACCAGCAAGGGCACGAAGCGAGGCCTCTCCGTGGAGGAGGCCTACGCCGAGGTTCGCGCTGAGGTCACCCAGGGTGAGCGAGGCCGAGCGGCGCTGGAGCGCATCGAGGCCTTCGCTCTCTGAGCGTTGCGGAATCTCTGCGAGTAGGATAGGATCCTCCCATGACCACTCACGCACTGATCATCGGCGCCCGGGGACAAGGTCTCCTCAACGACATCCAGGAGGGAGCCCTCGCCAAGGACTCCCGGCTCATCGCACGCTTCGCTTCGGATGCGCTCGAGCTCACCGGCAAGTCCAGCAGCTTCGACTTCATCGAGAATGGCAGCCTCGAGTTCAACATCGATGCCGTGCGGCGCCCCACCGTCGTGGTCATCGAGGACATCGACGGGATCACCAACGAGATCGTGGATGAGCTCGTCGAGACCCTGGTGGCCTGGAGCGGCAACCACCCGGAGCTCCCGGTGAGCTTCTACTGGGACCTCATCGGCCTCGCTCCGGAACGCACCCTGGAGCTCACCGAGAAGCTCCTTCCCCTGGTGATGCTGGGCTGAGCTCCAGCCCAAGACCACCGATCCGGCCTGAACAGGCAGGTGAGAACTGAGTCGATTGCGCTGGCCTGGCTGGGCGCACCGTGTTTGCCTCGACCCAGTCGCCGGATCGGTCCTACGAAGGTGCTGATCTCGAGGGCCGTAGTGTTGTGGCAATGAGGTCTAGGGTGTACGATTGACCCATGCACGCTACCGATCCTCGACGCCGTGAGTGGCTCCGTTCACAGGCGATTTCCCTGGGAGCCAACTCCAGACCCGTTTCCGACGAGCGCAAGGCCTGGCTTCGTAGGCGAGCCCTTGAGCTGGCCGCCGATGAACCGGCGACTAGCCCTAAGCGTCGGCAGGGGTTCCGGGAGCGCTACGGAACCTTCGCTCAGGTTTTCCTCTCCTCGGGGATTTCGCTCCTAGTCCTGGGTGGCGTCCTCATGTTCCTTGATCGGGGCCTTGCTCTCGTGTTCCTGATCGGCGGATCTCTTCTCACGCTTGCGGTGATCGGAGCCATCTACATCATCAACTCAGCGAACAGGGACGAGGAGCGTCGCAGGCGGTTGTGACCTCGTAGTCCATGATGTACGATTGCCCCATGGACACCACACAGACCATCAGCGCTCCGGAGATCTCCCAGCCGGGCTACCCAGAGATCATCGAGGGCCTCAAGGTCCGCAGGATCACCTCCAACGCAGACGGCGTCTCACCTGTCGTCACCCTGGGAAAGACCCTCCCCGGCGGCAAGCTCAGCGGCCCTTGGACGATCATCGTCGAGGAAGAGCTGGAGCTCAACCCGAAGCACCTCCGATCCGTGATCCATCTCAAGGACCTCTGGAACGACTTCGAGCCCGCGCCGGAGATCAGCGAAGGGCTCAAGGTCTACCGGATCATCGATGGGAAGATCCAGGATGAGCTTCTCACGGTGAAGGACGCCATTCCCAGCACCAAGCGCCAGGAGGGCTGGGCACTCATCGCAGAGTGGGAGAACGAGCGGATCCGCCAGCGCATGTACGGCGTGACCCCGATCTTCCTCAGCGACTTCTGGAACCACTTCGTGCCGGCCTATCCGCGGGTGACCGAGGGACTGCAGGTCCAGATCCGCCTCGACGGTGATCGGCTCGGTGGAGCGATCTGGACCGTGGGTGAGGTCAACGGCGACTGGACCTCCATCGTCGAGTGGGAGCAGGTCTCCACCAACACCGCTCCGGGGATCGGCCGCCGGATGGGAGCCGCGACCCCGATCTTCGTGCCGAAGTTCTGGACTCAGTTCGCTCCGGCGCAGGTCTAGGGACTGCGGTACGATCAACTACACAGAGACCACCGATCCGGCCCGAAGCGGCAGGTAGGAACGAGGCTGAGCGCGCTGGCTGCGTCGGGCGCGCCTCCCCAGCTGGGATGTTTGGACTCAGCCTCGTCGCCGGATCGGTCACACTTCAAGGATTCAGGAGATTCCCATGGCTAGTAACCGACAGCCCAAGTGGCGCCTCACGGGAACGGCCACAACTGTGCTCATCCTGGGAGCAGCTCTCCTGATCTACGGAATCTTCCTCGCCCTGACTGCCGTAGCCTCAGCCTTCGTGCTCATCGCCATGGCTCTCATCGTTCTCGGCATCGGCGCAGCGGTGGAGGCAGCCGGTAGGAGTCTCCGCAGCAGCCTTCGTGAAGATCGCTAGCGCTACCCGTTGCGCTGATTGGGTTTCCGGTGTAGGTTGGTTCCACACCACACTACTGCTTGAAACTTAGGAGTACGCCCCCATGCGTAGCACCATCTACGGCTTCTCCGGCACGACACTCGGGATCATGCTGATCCTGTTCTCGATCTACCACGCTTCGGTCCGTGAGACCTATGACATCTACGACGGCCGGCCGGGCATCCTTGTGCTCATCGGCCTAGGGATGTTCGCTGGATCGCTGCTGTTGCTCGTTTTGGGATTCCCCCGATCCAACTCTAAGCGGAAGTCCGTCGAGCCCCACCTGGAGTTCGCCAGTGTCGTCGTGGCTTCGATTCAGTCGGCTGCGGCCATCGTCGCGCTGCTCATCGGTGGGTCACTGTTCTTTCCGGGACTGGCCTGGCTCCTCATCCCCACGGGTGCAGTCTTCATCCTCGGTATCGGCAAGATCTTCGGCTGGGATGAGGTCGAAGAGGACAGCGGAGTTGCCACTCAGCGGCGCTAGGAGCTGTTCTCAGACCCTAGCTTTGAGTTCGTCGGGATCGATGCGATGGGTTCGCTTTCCGATCTTCTCAGCGTAGCGCACGGCGCCCGCGGTGCCACCGCTATTGGATCCGTTCCAGACGGCGAGGAGGAGATCCGCCGCCTCGATCATGCCTTGGTTCCGAGCATGGAGGAAGCCCACCGAGTAGGACTCTCCGTAGACTCGCAGCATGTCCGCACTGTCCACATGGTCCTGCCAGAGTTTCTTGTCCTTCGTGCCCACCCAGCGGTCGGGCTGCGTCAGGACTGGCACCTCCGCGACGAAGAAGACCTCATCGGGGTGCTCATCGCGAAGCCGTAGGGCAGCCTTAGACCAGACGGTGTCGGCTCCCAGAGCCATACCCGAGTGGAGCTGTACTGCCCCATAGCGCTCCAGGGCACGCTCGACGATGCGATGGAGTCCAGCCTCGAGCTTCCTGTAGAAAGGGGTCGACAGATCGTAGCCGTCGAGGGCTGCAGGCCGGTGGCCCGTCAGGGAGATCGAGTAGGTCCCCTCGGGAATCTCTCGCCGGGTCTCTGTCTTCCAGGGCTCTGTGGTCATCTGTCGCTGCGCTCTCGGATCTGTGCTCTGCCGGGGCTGTTCAGCGCCGAAGCTCGGGAGCCAGGGCGTAGGTCTCTTCCCGGTAGGGAGCTGCCCAGTCCTCGTCGAGATCCTCGGGCCAGCGCCTGAAGTTGCCGATGCGAAGATCCCGGAGCTCATCGTCGGCAGGCTCAGCCATGAGTCCGTACTCAGAGTAGTAGGACTCCATGAAGCCCTGGGGCTGACGGTCGTAGAAGTCCACGGCCTCCTCAGCGGTCTCGAAGCCCTCCGAGCGCACGCTCGTGGCGGGGAAGCCATCCTCGAGATTGCTGGCGAAGCCGTGGTAGACATACCAGAGCCCGTCCTCGGGGTTCTCGCGAACGGTGTAGTAGTTGTCGCTGCTCATGGGGATTCCTTTGCGGAGTCGACGGCCTGTTCAGCTGGAGGCAGGAGCCTTCAGAGTGTTCCTCGGCTAGAGTACCGACTGCGGGTTGCGCGGGCAGGAGGAGGGTGTACAGTTGACTCCATGGACACCACCATCGACCAGTACTCCACCGCTACCAACGCCGTCGCCGGCCGCTGGAACGCTCTTGCACCCGCACTCCCGATCGTCGCTCCGGAGGACTACGCGGAGTTCTTCGCCACCGTCCCTGCCGACACCGTGATCGAGCACTACAGTGACCTCTACCGTCGACTCCCCAACGGTGGCTGGCAGTCCCTGGACGACATCGACCAGGGCTACAGCGCTGACGATGATGCCGAGCTCGTGAGCTTCCACCACGCAGACCTGGCTCGCCGGATCAGCGACGGACTCTCCCGGGATTCTCAGCCGGTTCGCGTGCTCCTGCTGGGAAAGCGACCGCTCTGGGTCTAAGTATGGCATTCAGCCATCGGCGAAGGGCGGTTTGGGAAGTGATTCTCAGATCACCCTTTTTGCTTTGCCCTACCCTCAGCAACTTCGTAGAAAGAAGTTCCTTCGAGCGGTTGCGCGGGCTGGGGAGGGGTGTAATGTAATCCCCATGAACACCACCGCGAACCTCACCATCGTCCCCGCCGCCGAGGCCGACGGCTTCTCCTTCCGCTGGGCTGCTGAGCTCAAGACCCCGCTCGTTGCTCCCGCCGACGCCCGTGAGTTCCTCGTTACCGCGCCCGTGGGTACCATCATCGAGTTCTGGGATGAGCTCTACAAGCGCCGCTCCGATGGATCCTGGGCCGAGCTGGAGACGATCCTTCAGGGCAACGAGTTCGTGGGTTCGGAGCACGCTGAGACTCGAGCCGATGTCCTCGCCAGGATGGCCGTCGAGCACGACGAGTCGATCAGCATCTTCAAGATCGGCCGCGACTGAGAGCAGCTGAGCAGAGGAAGCGGCCCGACCGGCCATCGAAAATTCGGTCGGGCCGCTTCCCGTTGGTGGAGCACGCTGAGAGGGTTGCGGAGCCCAAGCTCAGGGAGTATGATTGAACCATGACCTCCTCGAACACCGACGCCGGCCGCTGGATCGCCTTCGTTCCCGTCGTGCCGGCCGTTCCCCGCTCCGACTGGGATGCTTTCTTCGGCTTCGCTGAGGAGGACACGGTGATCGACCTCGGAGGCGAGCTCCACCGCAAGGACGAGAATGGCAACTGGAAGAACCTCCAGTCCATCGACCAGGCGGACGGCTACTCCTACGCTGCCACCTTCTCCACGGCGAGCAGCTCCGAGCTCATCGCCCGGGCGGATCGCTTCCGATTCGATCTCCGCATCGTCAAGCTCGGCGACTGAGCACCGTTCTTCAATCTGCCGGTTGCGCGGACTGAGGCGATGGCATAAGATGATCCCATGACCATCGCAGAGACAGCCTCCGAGAGCCCCTGGGCTGCCTTCGCGCCCACCCTGCTCGAGATCCCCCAGGACCGCTGGGAGGAGTTCCTCAAGACAGCTCCCGCGGACACGCTGATCTCCCTGGGTGGAGGCATCGAGGACATCTACCAGAAGGGCTTCGGCATCTTCTGGGTGGACCTGCAGGCCATCGACCAGCCCTACGACGAGGACGACTACGCAGGCCACCAGGAGGTCGCTCCCTCGCAGATCCTGAGCTACGCTTCGGCTTCAGCCCGCCGCGGCCGGGAGCAGATGACAATCAAGGTCCTGCGGCTCGGCGGCAAGTCCTAGGGAGTTTCGCTCAGGGGTTGCCAATCGGCAGTCTGCGGTCATAGGATGGCCCCATGAACGCCGCAGCCAAGAGCATCGCTTCGAAGCCCCTGACCCCCGAGCTCATCTCCTCGATCCGGGGTACCTGGGCCGGCATGGACCTCACCGACGGTCGCTACCTCGACGACCAGGAGCAGGGCTTCCGCTCCGCCTGCCTGGAGATCAGCAAGAAGCTCGAGGACGGCGCCTCCACCATCGGTGAGATCCAGGCCATCTACGACTACATGGACATCTACGACCTCCGCTATGAGGAGGAATGGGTGCGCGGGACCTACTCCGCCTACCAGGCCATGGAGCGCATCTTCGAGAAGGCTTGACCCAACAGCACTGCCGTCGGCAGGCTGACTTCGACCTCTCACTAGGGCGGCTCCGGAACTTCGGTCTCCGAGGCCGCCCTTCTTCACGGTCTGAGCGAGTTCTCAGAAAGATCGGGCAGGATGTTGCGCGGAGCGCTCTGGGGGAGTATGATTGACCCATGACCACCGCAACCACCACCGCTCCGACCGCCACTCGCCAGATCAAGGAAGGCTTCACCGCTGCGATCCACGAGATCGACGCTACGGAGACCATCAAGAACCAGGCCGGCGAGATCTACAACGAGCTCGTCCGTGAGCTCCACTGGATCTCCGAGGCCACCAACGAGGACATCCGGGTCGTCTGGTTCAAGCTCGCCGATGGCAAGGACGGTGCGCTCAAGGGCATCGGCGTCCAGGGCCACGGCCAGGCAGTTGCCGTCAGCCCGGGCTTCTTCACCGAGCAGGGCGAGTTCCTCACCTACGGCCTCGAGGGCACCGAGTTCATCAGCATCTACGCTGAGGAGCCCGAGAAGTTCATCGCTCAGGTCATCCGCCGGGCCCGCAAGCTCGAGGTTCGCTGAGCTACCGGCCCATTCTTAGTCTCCGAGGGGACAGCTGCAGACAGGTTCCTGCAGCTGTCCCCTTCTGCTGTCTAGCGCAAAGGTCTTGAGCTCGCGGCTGAAGAGCTCCCGATGAGATGTTGCGCGGATCGAGCCCGTGGCGTAGGATGGACCCATGACCACCACCAACGAGACCACCGCCACCAACGAGATCGAACTCCCGGGCTTCGCCGTCGAGTCCAACGGAACCACCGCCCGGGTGATCTTCGACCCCGAGCTCGCCATGCAGACCTTCGTCATCGCTCCCATCGCCGATCACTTCGGCCGGACGGCGGAGGAAGTCGAAGAGGACTTCGACATCGAGCTCATCTTCGCCGAGACCGTCTACCTCGGCACCGACTCCACGGAGGACGAGAACCCCCTCGAGGGCCGCCTCGGATGGCGAGTCAAGGAGCACATCACCGAGGAGCTCTTCTACTCCATCGTGGACGACTCCCGCGCCGGCGTCTGGTACTGAGCGCTGAGCTCACAGAGAGCCCGGCTTCCATTTCCAGAAGGAACGATGGAAGCCGGGCTCCCGTGCTGTAGACTCCAGACTCAGGGCTGATCAGTCGAGATCTCCGCTGTCACTGAACTCGAGCACATCCTCATCGGTTACCGGGTGCTCCTCGAACCACTCGGGGAGGGGGAGCGCGATGTCGTCCGTGCCGATGCCGTAGATGGCGAGGTAGCCGAGCTCCAGACAGAACCGATCCTTCTGCCAGGTGCGCTTGGCTTTCTGTTCGATCAGCGCGTGGATCTCGTAGTCCAGGGAGTCTCCGGGATGGAGCTGAGTCTTCCCATCCGTGGTAAAGCTGAATTCTTCCACGGAGGCTGAGGAGTCACCTGAGATTCCAGCTCGCACGGGAACAAAGGTGGAGCTCAGGGTGCCACCGTTGGTGACGCGAAGCCGCCAGGAGTCTGCTCCTAGGGCCTGGAGATCGAAGTCCCAATTGGGCGTGGCGACTGCCAGAGTCTCTTTCATGGCGCTACCTGTGCTTCCTTCCGGCCACCGTGCCGAAACCTGTCTGAAAATGCGAAGAGGCGGCAGGGATCTCGCCGTCAGGAGCATGCTATCGACAGCTGTTCGGCTCGATGCTGGAGTGCGCCTAGAGGTTCCCGTCGATCGGCCATTGCGCGAAGTCGATCCGCCGCGTAATGTGGCGTCCATGGAGATCCGCCAGTACTTCGTTCTCGCCTTCGATGAGGCCCAGCCCCTCGGCGAACAGCGTGCTGGTTACCAGGCTCACCTCTCCATGATCGGCTACTTCAGCTCCCCTGAGGGCACCGTCCACGGGAAGACCATCGCGGAACACCTCGACTCTATCTCGATCCGCCGGATGAGCCTTCCGGGCAAGAAGCTGAAGAAGCTCGGCCGGGCCATGGTGACCCACCTCGACGACGAGCAGGGTGAGCTCAATGCTGCCAAGGATGAGCTCTACGGGGCGCTCATCGCGGACGGCTACTACTGCGCGAAGCCCTTCTTCTACGAGGACCAGTACCGGCCCCATGTGAGCATGGATCCGGAGCTCAAGCGCATGAGGAAGCTCGACTCCTTCGAGCTCACCAACCTTTCGGTGGTCGAATCACGCTTCAACGACTACTACGAGTTCCTCGGAGCCGAGATCCTCCACACGCGAGTGCTCTGAGCTCAGCTCAGCAGCGCCTTCCTTAGGACTGCTGCCAGTCGAGGTGGACCGCCGTAGGCCTGTCATCGTCCCTGTTGGCGAAGTGGAAGGACTCCTCTAGTCGACCCGCAGTCCATTCGTCATCCTCCGCAAACTCACCGATGATCCAGTCGGGTGCCTCACTCCAGGGCATGGAGGACGGGAAGCTGAGCTCGCCCTCCTGCTCGAAGAGTGCCGCCATACCTTCGACCGTGTTCACCCAGAGGCCGTAGCCTGCAGGCGGTGCTACGAGGCTGAGCACACCGTCCTTGCTGAGGAAAGTGTAGACAACGGTGAAAGCACGGAGCTCAGTACCCTCTGCGAAGCTTCCGCTCTCCCTGAGACCTTCGAGCTGACCGGGATCGGTGATCTCGAGGAGATGAACCGTGGGCTCACTGGTGAGCGCTGGACTCTGAGTCATGGGTTGCTACTTTCTTTGAGCTTATGGGTCGGTGATCGGTACTACTGGACTGGGCTATCGACTACGGGAGATTCCTCGGCCTGCTCGCGCTCAGCTGGAGTCACGCAGGGGTACTCGGAGGGATCCTCGTACTCGTCTCCAGACTGTCCGCAGGCCTGACAACCCCAGGGTCCCCAGTCGCCTACAGTGAGCCGGCGATGGCCGGTCTTCTCCTCCCAGTAGCGGAAGCTGTCCTCGTAGTGCTCGTTGGAGACCAGGATCATACCGTCGAGGCCGACCTTGCCCTCGGCCACGAGCTCATCTACGAGATCCCGGGTCCGGCCGAAGCCGATGTCAAGGATGGCTGCGAGATCCTGCACATAGAGGTTCTGGTTGGAGGAGATCTGCCCGAGGTACTCTCCAGCCTCTGAGCGGTGGAACAGCTCGAGGATCTTAGCCTTCTTGGGTTCCTCGCTGGAGTACCACTCGAAGCCGTTGGTGTCGATGTCCTTGCGGATCTCGCTCCGGCGGAGGGTGGCCGCAGTCTTCCGGAGGGCATCCTTGAGCCACTGCTCATCTCCCTCGAAGGAGTACTCGGGAGTCTCCTGGGAGTCGGGGCTGCCGGCAGCGTGGAGGAAGCCGTAGTGGCCCATGGGCTTTCCCTGGGCGCTGTGGAGCTCCCTCCAGCGGAACTCGAGCTCGTGTCCTCCGAAGCTCAGTCCCAGGGTCCAGTCGTAGTCGCGGTTCTGTTCAGCCATGGGGTCATCCTAACCTGAGTGAGCGTGCTTGTGCTGGCAACTGCGGATAGGAGTTGCCCCTAGTCGTTCGTAGGCTGTCGCCTGAGCGATGGGGAGCCCGAAGCACAGTCGTTGTGCGTCGAGCTATCCTCGAGGGCTTAGGCGGGCAGCTAGCAAAATCAGCCTGACTTCAGGATCCGAAGAAGTTGAGCACGATGCTCGCGAAGATCAGGAGGAGCCCAGCGAAGGAGAGCGCCTTGAGCTTCCCCGAAGGCTGCTGCACATCGGTCCAGGCTGCACCCTTGGGCCGGGAAAGAAGGAGAAGCACGATGTAGCTTCCCGTGGCGATGGCTCCCAGGAAGATGCAGGCCAGGGACAGGGCTGAGAGTAGGCTCACGGGAATCAGTCCTTCGGCTTGAGCTCGGTGAAGTCCTGGCCGCTACCCTCTGCGAGCTGCAGGGACGCGTCCTTCCAGATCAGGTAGACCGAGTCGCTGGGAACCGAGAGCTTGGATCCCTTGCCGACCTTCTGAAGCTGGCCGTAGATCTTGAAGTCCTCCTTGGGCGCCTTCTCTGGGTACTCGAGGGCCGCCGCCTCCTCGGAGTTGAGCTTCAGCCCGTAGTCCTTCTGGATCTCAGTCTGCACAGAGGCTGTCTGCACCTTGGCTGCGTCGATGACGGACTGAATCTTGCCGCTTGCCTCAGCCGTACCCAGGGTAACAACGCCCATGAGACCCGCCACAGTGAGTAGGCCAGCTGCGATGGTGGCGAGGTAGGTGAAGAAGTGACGATCTCGACTCTCCTTGCCGCGGTTGAGGAAGAACAGCACGAGGGCTACAACAGCGAAGACACCGGCTGCTACGAGAGCCACAGTTGCGAAGGTCATTCCAGCGCCGGCGCCAACGGGAGCTGGAGTGATTGGAATTGGCTGCATGGTGAATCAGTCCTTCGACTTCAGTTCGGTGAATGACTCCCCGTCGGTGGACTGGGAGAGGTTGAGCTTGCCGTCGGCCCAGACCAAGTAGACCTTCCGGGTATCGAAGTTGGCACCCTCCGTCTGCTTCCGCTCCGTGAAGGAGCCAAAGACCTCGAAGTCCTTGGTGGGCTTCACCATCGGGTAGCTCAGGGAGCGAACTTCCTTCTCCGTGGGCTTGAGATCGTAGGTGTCCTCGATGATTCTCTGGATCTCCGGAACCTGAGCAAGGCGAGCAGAGTAGGCAGGCTGGCTGTAGGGGTTGGGCTGTGCGACTCCGGCGTAGAGCGAGAGAGCAACGAGAGCAAGCCCTCCGATGCCAAAGCCAACTGCAGCTCCAGGTCTACGGTTCTTCCTTGAGCTGTAGATGCTGTAGCCGAGGATTATGAGCCCTACGATGCTTCCGATGGCGGCAATCCAAAGACCAACAGTGTGGAAGCCGCTTAGAGTATAGTCAACCGGAAGGTACTTCATGGGAGTGCTTTCTGTCTGTGGGAAGAGGTTGAGCGACTGAGGTTGGAGCTCAGCCCTGAGCCTTCAGTGGCGTGAAAGACTCTCCATCGGAGGACTGGGAGAGCCCGAACTTGCCATCTGCCCAGACCAAGTAGATCGTGCGCTGCTCGAACTGGGTACCCTCGACCTGCTTGCGGTCCTTGAAGGAGCCGAAAATCTCGAAGTCCTTGGTGGGCTTAGCGCCGGGGTATTTCAGCGCTTGAGCCTGGCCGCGAGTGATCTTGAGACCGTAGGTTTTCTGAACTGACTCCTGAATTTCAGGCGCCTGGTGCCATCTAGCATTCACGGCAGCGATTGAAGTAGGGCTTGGTTCGCTGATGGTTGTTGGCAGGAGGAGGGCCAAGCAGAGTGCGCCGGCAACGATGAGGAACCAGCCGAAGTTGTTCTTCCACTTGAGAATAAGGACAGCTCCAGCAACGAAGCCCAACCCGAGGAAGACGAAGATGAAGGGTATCGCCACGGAGAAGAAGTGGTTGATGGGATCTGCATTGAGATCGAGGGGGATGTAGTCCATGGGAGTGCTTTCTATCTGTGGGAAGCTGTCGATGGTGGACGGCCCGAGGCCTGCTAGAGGGATCTTAAGGGATCTTACCGAAGGCGACCATTGGTCAAACAAAGTTGACACGCCGAACAGCGTGCCTAAAGGAGGTAGAGGACGCCAACGCCTGCGAGGAGGATCAGCATGCCCAGGGCGTAGGTCTTGCCCACCATCTGCCGCCTCTGGATCGGAGGCGAGAATGCCGCAAACGCGACTGCTGCACCCGGCACGCAGAGGAAGAGCAGGGTCAGAAGCGAAGCGAGATCCATGGCTAGCCGTCCCTGTAGTCCTTCAGTCCGTCCTCACTGTGGTCGCTCATCGGTCGGACCTCCTCGCTTCCGGCTCCCCCAGGGAGACGCCGTACTTCTCGCCCACCTTGGCCATGATCTCCTGGAGATCCTCGTCGGGCTCCATGTCAGCAAGCTGATCGAAGAGCGCCTGCACGCCATGGCGCTTCCGGGCCTCCTCAGTGGCTCGAGCGCTGCGGTAGACCTCGATCTCCTCCAGGGTCTGAGCCACCTCCTCCCGCTGGCTGCCTCCCCGAAGGAAGTCATCGGAGCTGATCTCCTCGATGCCGAGGAGCTGACGGAGCTTCTCCTCCACCCAGTAGTGGTCTCCCACTTCCTCGAGCTTGCCCTTCACATAGAGCGCTGACCAATCTTCCTCGCCCCTGTAGAGCACGATGTCCTCAGCTGCTACCCGCTCTGCCATGATGTCTTCTCTCTGCCCTACTGAGCGATCTTCGGTCGGTTGCTGGACGGTCTGCTTAGACGCCGGGAGCCTCACCGAGCTCGCCAGCCTGCTGTCTGCGGTGGAGCTCAGCCTCAGTGATGCGCTCCACCGCCTCGGGGCCCGTGATGGCGCGCTCGAGCTCTCCGTCCACCCAGTAGAGGTGGACCGTGTTCTCCTTCGCAGCCTGGTCGGCGAACTTGAGCTCCAGCTCGGCGTCGATGCCCTCCTTCTCCTTGAGCTCCCGAAGGAAGCCCGGAAGGCGACGCTTGAGGATGTCGATGGACTCGGAGACCAGGGAGAAACTGTTGAAGAACACATTCTGGAAGTCCCGGTAGGACTTCCCATCGTTCTCGATGTTGATGACCCGGAGGAGCTCGTCGTGGGCCTCCGACTCCAGGATGGGCTCGATGTACTCCCAGAGCTTGTAGCGCCTGTGGATGCGCTTGAGCTCGTAGCCCAGGCTCAGGGCCTCGGCCTTGAGCTCCTTCAGGCGCTCCTGGTCGACCTCCGGAAGGCTTTCGGCGGGGTGGGTGAGCTGGAAGAGGCCCGAGGGCTCATAGATTGTGGTCATGGGGATCTCCTGTTGGTGGTGCTGTCAGCTTGTGGATGGCCTAGGACTGTGGTACCGCCTAGAACTTCATCCAGTCGGGATCTTCGCCCTCGGGGCTGTTCGCACTGGGTTCCTCCGGCGCCGCGAGCCCCTCGAAGACGGCCTCGTTTGCCTGATCGGGATGGATCGGGTCGCTCGGGCGGAAGGCGTCGGAAAGATCGACCCGAAGAACGACCTCGCTACTGGGTGTCCAGACGAGGCCCACGGTGTCAGCAGTAGGGTCATCGGGGATGAAGTTGAAGTCCATCTGTCCGTCGATGCCGTAGCTGCGAATCTCCTCGAAGAACTCCGGGAGGGCCTGCTCAAGATGGTTGATGTCCTCGAGGGTGACCGTGGGGAGCGGGAACACGAGGTCGGCCTTGTCCGGGTCACCGGGCTCAAACTCAGCGTAGGTGAGCCCCAGGGATCCCAGCATGAGGGGTCCCATGGAGTCTTCCTGGATCGTCCTCCGCACGAGCTTGTAGCCCCAGCGAGAGCTCACGATGTAGAGGTTGGCGTAGTCTTCCGACTCCTCGGAGAGTTTGGCGTCCTCCCGGCGGGTGAGCTGCAAGTAGCCTCGGGGTTCGTACTCGGCCATGGATTCAGCCCTTCTTCGGGGACCAGAAGCCACCCTCGAGGGGGAGCCTGATCTTGAGCCGAGTGGGCGTCAGGGGATCCACGAGCGACTGGAGCTCCAGGTAGCTCAGCACCAGAGCGAGCTCTACCGACTCACCCTCGCCGGGCTCATCCTCGTCCTCGAGCTTCACCCAGAGCTCGTAGTCCAGGGACTCTCCGGGGTTGAGCACGGCACCCGCGGGAGCCCTACCGAGGACCTTGCTGGGAACTCGGAGCTGGAGAGTCTTGACAGTGGTGAGCTCGGAGTCAGCAGCCAGGGTGAGCCCCAGGGGGAGGAAGCTCGAGGCAACGCTCCCCTGGTTGGTGGCCCGAACGATCCAGGTCCGGCTGCTCCGGGGCTGCACATCGATGGCCCAGTTCGGGCCGAAGTGAGTGGTGTCGAAGGCCATGGTTCAGCGATCCTCTCTGTCGGCGGTCGAGCCGATGACGATGGGGAGCGAGAGCACGGCAGCGTCCTTGTCCCTGGAGTACCAGTCACCCGTCTGCGGGCTGATGGCAGCGTAGAGGAGATCCAGAACGATGGACCCGCCCTCCGGAAGGGGCCTACCGGGCTCGGCGATGAGCTCGAAGAACAGCGACTCACCCGGGTTGACGAGGTTCGAGCCGTCGGAGCCCGGAAGCGCCCGGAGCTTCAGCCGAGCGAAGTCCTGGTCGGGGTTGCCGTTGGACTGGAGCGCCAGAGGCGTGAAGGATCCCACCATCGCGCCACCGTTGAGGACCTGGAGCCGGTAGGAGTGCGCGTCCTCGGGATCCAGGGGCTGCAGGTCGATGGACCAGCTAGGGCTGATCCGCTGCGGAGGCTGAAGGTCGCTGGAGCTCATGGATTCTCTTCTCTCGGTGCTGTGTTGAAGTCTCTAGAGGTGGCTCGCACCACTGTACATTCGATTCTTGTATAGATGAAGCCATCTGTCAATGGCCGGCTGGGCCTAGGCCTTGAGATCTGTGACTCGTGCCACGCTCCTAAGCCCGTCGGCCGAGAGGGTAGCGACCCGGCTTCCGGAGATCCGGTAGAGCGCGTAGAAGCGCTTTCCGCCCTCGTCCACGAAGTGCTTTCCGAAGCGCACGGTAGCGTAGGAGATCCGCTGCTCGAGGGGAAGTACCTTGGCGAGATCTCCGCTGTGAGGATGGATCTCCTCGCCGCGCACGCGATGGACCTGACCTGTGCTGTCTTCGATGTCCACGAAGTCCTTGACAACGGCGATGGGGACTCCAGTCCAGCTTCCGTCGGGGGCGGTGATCGAGTCCTGACCGAAGGTGACATCCAGGGGACCGTAGGGCGTCTTCACCGTGCCCCGGGATCCGAAGGGTTCCCGGAAGGTGAACTCCACGGGGGCCAGGGACACGCCCAGAGCTCGAGCGTGGTCGGCCCAGGCCTGGCCTCTTTTCGCATCCTGGGAGAGGTCCACGGCAACTTCCTGCAGAACTGCTGTCAGTACGGCATCCCAGGCTCCCATGCCGTGGCGTGAGACGCGGATGTCGTTCCAGCGCCGATCCCTGAGGACGAGGCCCTTCCTGGAGTCATTGAAGACGATCTTGGACGCGAGCCGAGGGAACTGATCCTGGTTGCGCTGACGGATGTCGGTGACGATGGAGGCGAGGAGCTTCTCCTCGAAGCTCTTGGCGTGCCAGTAGTCCCAGAGCATGGAGCTGTTGTTGCTCGCAGCCGAGAGCTCCTCAACCCAGGCGGTGAGAGTGTCCGGACCCATGGACTGGTAGTCCGTGCGCTTGATCTCGATGGAGGGATTGCCCATGGGAACTCTTTTCCTACTGTCGGCTGCGGCCACTATTCAGGATTAACCATCGCACAGTCGAGACCAGCTGTCAACAGGAAGAGCCCGGCGGATCTTCGCTATGAAGATCCGCCGGGCTCAGCCGGGAAGGGTTCGAGGAACTCAGAGTCCGAAGGAGCTGCCGGGCTTCGATGGACCGCTGGGCTTTCGACGGGCTGGTTTCTGGGCCTTCAGGTACTGCGTAGCCTCATCCACCATGAGATCGGGTTCCCGCTGGCCGATGCGAGCTGCTACCTCAGCATCCTCTGCGCTCCAGCGAGCGGCACGCTCCTCCATCTCCGCCTGAGCCTGAGCGATCTCCAGCTCGATCTGCTCCAGCTCCAGGGCGTGCTCGTATTCCGGGGACATGTCCTCCACCATGGCCACTGTGGAGGCGAACTCAGCCAGGGCCGGAACCTCCTCGATGCGGCGCCGGACCTCCTCCGCCCGCAGGTTCGTGTCGAAGTGGAACTCCACGGTGGGCTCGTCGTGGTTGACCTCCGTGCGGTCGATCTCCGCCTCGAGCTCGCCCTTGAAGACAGCGATGAAGCGCTCGTAGGTCTCATAGAAGGCCATGGAGGGAAGCTCCGCCTCGAGGACCTCGCTCAAGTAGGTGCTGGGGTCGAAGTTCTCTAGGGGAACAGGAAGGTAGGCAACGATCCAGGTGTTCATGGGAAGTCCTTGAAATTGAAGAAAGGCTGTGGACAGAGATTACTGGTAGAGGTAGAGGCTACAGGGAACTAGGGAAGGTCGAGCCTAGGGCCCTATTCCCAGCCGATGCAGCAAGCGTGCCTGTAGCCCTTGAGGAGGTAGTCCTCGAAGTCGCTCTTGCTCTCGATGAGCTGAGGGACGGTGCTTCCGCTGGGAAGCTCCTCGACCTCGAACCAGGGAGCCATGCCCACATCATCCGGATTGGAGAGCAGATCGTTCTGGTAGGCGCCGCTCACGAAGTCGTGGGCGAAGTCACCGACGGGAGCCCCCAGGGCTTCGACCAGCTCACTGGGCAGGGCGAAGTAGGGCTCCGTCTCGTAGGCGTAGTGGAGCCCACCCTCCTCGTTGTCGCGCATGACCAGGTGGAAGGCACGGACGGTGGATGCGCTAGACTCTGCCATGGAAACTCCTGAGTTGGGAACGCTACTGCTTGCAGCTGCGGTCGGTCTGCCGGCTATGGAGCTAGAGTATCGATGGAGAGCGGCGCTGGCCACCGATCCGCTGGCAGTAGGCGCCTCCCTGAGCGCCGAAGGCCATCCTGGACGGTCATTGTGCGTGGCTCCTCCCAGCGGGGTCTCAGAGAGCAGCTCCCGGAAACGAGGAGCGGCCCAGTGGAGGGTGAGTTCCACTGGGCCGCTCTCTGGTCAACTCTCAGTCGATGAGACCGCCGAGCTTCCTGGACAGGTTGAGCACCAGGCTGTCGAAGTTGTCTCCGATGGAGATCTTGAGGAGCCTGCCACCCCAGTCCTTGAAGTACACATCCACCTCGGTGTAGTCGTAGACACAGGTGTTGCAGCCGCCACCGAACTTGGTGAGCTCCTCGAAGCCCACGACCTTTCGGATCTTCCTCTCGTAGGTCTCCTCGATGTGGAGCTGCAGAGCCGTTCTCATGCTCTCGCTGATCGTCTGGTTGAGCTTGGGGAGCTTCGCCTTCTCGAACTCGCTGGCGAAGGATGCACCCGGGAAGCCGCTGGGCTTGGAGGGGTCCTTCTGGAGGCTGCCGAAGATGTTCATGGGATGATCCTATGCGGTACAGGCGCTCAGCGCAACCGGCAACGGAGATATCTTCCTCGATGTGAACGCAGGAGCATCGCTGGAAGGTCCTGGACTGCCTGGAGAATGAGGAAGGGCTCCGAGCACGGTGAATGTGCGCGGAGCCCTTTGAAGAGGCTGAGAGGAGAGAAGCGATCAGCGACCGTAGACCCGGAGCCAGCGGCGAACGACGGTGGCGGCCGGGTTGGCCTCGGCATCCGACCAGTTGGCGAAGTAGACCTCGCCGAAGCGCTCCAGGAAGCCCAGCGCCCAGGCCGAACGGGAATCAGTCGGGATGGAGCGGAACTTCACGAGCACGGGGTTGGAGGTCGAGACGAGCGGTGCGGTCTGCGTGGCGGTCATGGGAACAACCTACGCTTCCGGTGAACGGTTGTCAACCGATTGCTGGAATCTCTGCCTAGAGCTTGAACTCCTGCTTATAGGTCGCGTAGTCAGCCCAGGCAAAGTAGCCGATGGTGAGCGTAGCCTGCCCTGAAGATTCGACTCGCTCTCCGGTTTCCCTGTCCTCGAATACAGCATGGAGGGCCAGCTCTAGGGGTTCATCAGGATTGAGGGTGGTCGAACCGAGAGCCTTCAGCGAGAAGACCGGAATGTCCAGGCCCTTCAGCTCATGGCTAGCCTTCACATAGGCTGGAGCGAAGGTGGCGAAGTGCCCGCTATTGTTGACCACCGTGATCTTCCACTCGTCCTGAGCCGTGGAGATCACTGAGAACTTCCAGCGATTTTCAGCTTCGAACTCAGTGCGAGCCTTAGCTCTCGGCCTGCTCTGGTCGATAGGCCCGAATCCGCCCAGCACGCTGTAGTCGATCCCAGTGCCTTCGGCCTCCTGGGCCTCTGCGACTTCGAGCTCTTGACTCTCATTGACCACGATCACGAGCGACGGCTCCTCTCGAGGCGGGTCTTCTCCTCCAGGATAGCTCCACCCGCGTAGAGCCGCGTCTCGAAGGACTCGACCTCGCCGGGGCTTCCGAAGACACCTGCGGTCCTGGAGGCCTCCCGGGCCTCCGCCTCGGTGGTGTAGCGACCGATCTCGAAGAGACCGAGTCTACCCTCGTTCTGATCCCGGTCACCCAGGGCGATGAAGCCCTCCGAGATCACCCGGGACTCGCCGGTTGCTGTGAGCTGTGCCATGAATGGCTCCTTCTTTCAGATTGTGGATAGCCTACGCATTCCTACACAGGGCTATGCATAGGAGCTGTAGCCGATCTGACCTGTCAGCGGCGCTTCAGGAGCTGCCGGATCTGGCTGATGTGGTAGGCGTCACCGATGCCGTAGTCGTCGGAGGCCTCGTAGCCATCGAGCGCTCCGAGGACCATGACGAGCCGATCCCGGTCACTGAAGCCCTCGCTGGAGAGGAGCTCCACGAGCTGAGCGTAGAGCACCGGGAAGCGGTTGGCCCGCAGGGTGATGTAGTCCAGTACATCAGAGATCTTCGTCTCGTCGTAGCTAGCCACGAGATCCTGCACGGTGAAATCGGCCGAGAGACTCTTGCCCGTGCGGGGCTCATCGGACTTCGAGTCTCCGGTGGATTCGATGAGCCGGAGGTAGTCCACGAAGACCTCTTCGGGAACCTCTGGAGTCTCCGGCCTGTCATCTTCGGACTCTACCTTCGGCTTGGCACCGAGCTTAGCGAGGATACCCACCAGAAGCTCTACATTGCTGATGGAGTGGCTGCGGAGCTGATCGAGGTAGAACTTATCAAGGAACTCGTGGGTTTGAGTACCCCTAGCCTTGAGCCCCTCAGTGGCGGCGTCTAGGGAGGGTTTCACCTGGCTCTCCACGAAGCTTCGAATCTTGGCGCTGATCTCCCGGGCCCGGAAGGGATCGCGGTCGTTGGCTTCCTGCTCGAACTGATCATCGGTGGCTTGCTCGGCCTCGAAGGCTGAGAGCTCTGCCAGAGCAACATCGAGATCGTCGGCGTACCAGTCGGAACGGTAGCCATCCTTCTCTGCGAGCTCCACCAGAGCATCACGAAGCCCGGGGGTGTTGAGTACGCCTCGCAGAGCGTGCCAGAGCTCGACGGGAACGGTCACGGTGTCCTCGGCCTTCCGGGCCTTCCTGGGGGCAGCTGCTGCCTCCTCGTCGGGAAGGAGAACCTCGACGGTTCGGAACAGCTCGGGGTCGATGGTCCTCTGAGTGCTGTCCTCCGATTTGGGGATGGAGACGAGCCGGGAGCTCAGGAGATCCTTCACTCGCTGATCGATGGTCTTTGCATCGGGTCGGAGGAGGATGAAGTCGTCGGGGAGCCCGCAGTAGCGAGTCGGTCGAGCAGCTGCCTGCAGATTCTCGTTCTCTGAGAGCTCCTCCGGACGATCCAGGAAGACAACGAGATCCTCGTCGGCCGAACGGGCGCTGCGGATGAGCTCCAAGGGAGAGATCGAGCTGGTCAGCACCGTCCAGCCCTCTGCCTCCAGCTTTGCCTTCCAGCTCGTCGAATCCTGGCCCTCGGGAGTGGTGAAGTTCCCGGAGACGATCTGACCGATGTCCTCCGGGGTGAACTCCTTCACCATTTCAGCGTAGAGCGCACGGAAGCTGTCACCGAGGGGACCCTCGCCGAAGCGCTTGAGGCTCTCGGGGAGCTCGGGGAGATCTGATGGGGACTGATTCGAGTCTGTGGTCATGGCATAATCCTACACCACGGAGGAAGATGCCGCAACCCTGTCTCCCTGAAGGCTCAAGAGATCCATGGTGATGGCCTAGGAGCTCGCTGAGTCTGGCCCAAGAGCAATCCCCTCCCGGCGGACCTAGAACGGGCTAGGAGATGCCGGAAGGGGATTGGAGTCTTTCGCCGGAGCGAGGGATCACTCGTCGTCGTACTCCTCGTCCTCGATCTCATCGTCATCGTCGCTCTGCATGGCCCACTCGAGGTTGGCGTCGAGCCAGGCCCGGGCCTCTTCGGGGGTCATCTCCGGGGAGGGGATCGGCTCCGGGATCGGGGAGAGGTTCTCTTCGGAGACGGAGCTCTGCGAGCTGAAGTTCGACATGGGTAGATCCTATGCCCACAGCTGATGGCCTGTCAACCGGGCTAGAGGATCAGTCCTCGGGCTCGTCCCAGCCATCGTCCGGGATCGCAGCGAGCCGGGCGTCCTGGATGGCCTTCCAGTAGGCCACGGGATCCTCGCTCGTCACCAGCGCACGAAGCTCGTCGGCCAGATGGGGCTCGAAGCCATGCCAGTAGCCCTCCCAGCCGCAGCTGCAGGTTCGCCAGCCCGGATCGTTGAGCCGCTGAGTGCCTCGAGTCTGAGGCTGAAAGCGATGGCTGCGAACAACATGCTGAAGGAGGTAGCCGATGTCCCGGAAGTAGTACTTGGACCGGTCCTCTCGCCACTCGCTGAGCTCCCGGTCTCGGAGCTCCCATTCGGGAACGGGCCTCTCGCCCGAGAAGAAGATCGGTGAACGGTTGTTCGCCGATTCTGAAGATTCCTGTGATGTCGTCATCTGCCTCTCCAGACTCTCCGCAGACTCTCCAGGAGTCCAGGCCGAGCACCGAAGGCTCCACCGGCGCTCTTGGCTCGCTGGAAGCGTCCAGTGGTGCCGCTAGTAGCTGTCCACATGGATGCTCGAAGCGCTCCGGGCTGAGTCAGTGCTGCCCGGGATCCCCTACCTGTGTTCCTTGCCATGGATCCATCCTATCGAGCTCGAAGCTGCCGGGAACAGCAGCAGGGGTCCCGCCGAATGGTGCTGGCGAGACCCCTGCTGGAGCGGGGCTGTTGGAGGAGCGAGTTCCCTAGGAGATCAGCTCCAGGGAGTCCCCGGGAGTCAGCACCACCGACTGCTGCTCGCGCTCCGAGGAGAAGACCTCGTAGGAGAAGCGCTTCTGGTCGTAGCTGACCCGGACCTTCTCGTTGACGGGGATGAGGAACTCGATGTCCTCGTTGGAGCTGTTCTCGAAGACGGATTCCTGGAGGATCCGGGGCTTGGAGTTCGCCATGGGAGGGGCCTTTCGGGAGGACTGAGATGCCGGAAGCTGTCCCGGCGGGATGCGGTAGATCCCACCGTACACGGTCCTTGACCGAAGTGCAACCACCCTCGAGGAATCGAATCTCCCCGAGGGCGGCTGTCTGCGGCTTAACTCAGTCCCTGGCGCTCCCAGTGGGCGGGGCCGATCTCCAGGAGCGTCCCGTAGCTGAGCACTCCGTAGCTGACTCCATCGTAGCCGATCTCCTGCTGGGCACAGAGAAGATCGAAGAGGCCGCTGAGCTTCGGATACTCCCAGCCATCGACGGGCTCCAGGCTGTAGTTGAGGACCCGATCCTCCAGGGCGATGATGAAGTCGCTGCTGCCACCCAGGAGCTCCAGGGTGGGATTGGCGCCATCCCGAAGGTCGAAGAGGACCTGGAGGGGTGCCTCGATGAACTGAGCGAGCCTCAGGAAGTGCATGAGCCCATGGGCAGCGAGGAGGGTGTGTCCGTGGACCAAAGCCTCGTGGCCGGGAAGTTCTCCGATGAAGCGAACCTCGAAGATCGGGAAGGAGCTCCTGAGCGCATCTGCCACCTCCACAGACTCCAGGAGGATGGGGCTTGCGGCAAGCGCGCTCCGATCAGCGATGTAGAGAGCCTTCGAGCTCTGGAGCCGAACCACCGCCGATGCCTCCCCGATGAGCTCAGCGAGGATGTCGAAGTCGGGCTTGTGGAGGTTCTGGTCTCGAAGCAAGAAGGTGATCTGGCCTCCACTCCCGGGGAGGATCTCCTCGATGCGCTGCCAGAGCCCTGCCTCACCGCCGAAGATCGAGATCTTGGCGCTGTGACGGCTGGAGAGGTCCAGGGCGAGGTCGAGCTCGACTCCGATGGAGCGAGAGCCTTCCTGGAGGATGACCGCCATCTCGGCGAGCTCGATCATCTGCATGTAGCTGTAGAGATCGAAGCCGTCCTCTTCCCGTTGGGTGCGGTAGCCCTCCTGGATCTCGCCCACCACTCGAACCTCCGCGGGCTCTCCGAAGCGCTCTGCGGCAGCCCAGTCGAAGAAGACATTGGTGTTGAGCATCTTGCCGGCACCGTGGACGAAGATCCTGGAATCCTGGGCCTGCTTGGGAGCGGAGCTCTCGCTCATTGCGGTTGCGCTCATGGGAGTGGCTCCTACTTGTTCTCGCGAAGGATGCGGTTCAGGGAGATCTTGATGTCGGCGATGTAGCCCCAGGGGAGCTCAGCGTCGGTGATGAAGCGCGCGTAGCCAATGGGCTCCTTGCCGACTCGCTTGCGAGCGGCTGCCAGGAGCTCCTCAGCACCCGAGTCGATGACCATGGTGGGTCGGTAGTCCACGGAGAGGTTCAGGTGGAACTGGAGCTCCACGCCGAACTCCTTCTGGGAGAGCTCAGCGAGCTCGATGGCAGAGGAGGCCAGCTGCGGAAGGATGAAGCTGTGGCGGAAGAGCTCCTGATCGACGAGCCCCTGGATCGGCAGGCGCCGGGCGTTGCCGAAGTCGGCTGCGTGCTCAGCGTCGAAGGTGACGATGGGACCCATGTTGAGATCGCTGAGATCGACGGCGAAGAGCTCGGTGGGCGTGGACTTGGCTTCGGTGGCTGTTGCGCTCATGGGAGTGGTGTTTCCTTTGGATTCGAGAGAGGATGAGGATGGGGCTGTGGTCAGCTGAAGGAAAAGTCCCTCAGCCCTAGGCTTCGACGGCGTGGAGTGCTTCTAGGAGTGGCTCTAGGCTGCAGCAGCCTTGAGCGCGGCGAGGGTGTCACCGCTGATCGGGTAGGAGACGCCCCAGAAGCCGGAGTCGTTCATCCAACCCAGGGTCTGACGATCAGTGAAGGCCTGCTCCGTGCGAACCTTCGGGAGCCAGTCGTCCTTGCGCTCCGGATCGGCAGCCAGAGCGTCGAGCCGGGCGTTCTCCCAGGCCTGGGCCTCCTCCAGGGCGTCCTCGAAGTCCAGGAGGTGAGCGGTGGTGATGCGGGGAAGGTCGAGGATCCCAGCGTAGCGCTTGAGCGATCCACCGGCCTTGGTGATCTGTACCTTGAGCTTGTCGGCACCGGCGGTGAACACCACCTGAGGCAGCACGGCGATGCTCAGGTCGAGGTAGGCTCGGAGATCCACGGCGAACTCGTCCCAGGCGAGCCGGGTGAGCTTCACGACCTGAGCTGCCAGCTCAGTGAGCGCCCGGTGACCCCGGGTCCGGTAGGTATGGTTGAGCTCACCGCGCACCTCCAGGGTGGAGGCGTTGGCGAAGCGCGCGGCGATGTCCTCGTTGAAGCTCACCGCGATACCCTGGGGGAGCCGAAGGCCCTCGGCGTCGAGGAAGCTGAGCTCACCGATGTAGAGCGTCTGGCTGGAAGCGATGGTGGTGTCCATGGGATCGATCATACGACGATTGATCTTCCAATGCAACAGTCAGTTTGTGACCAGTCTCTAGCGGATGGATGCTAGCGCTGACTCGCGCTCAGCCTTCGTGAAGGTCTCCCAGCGAGCAAGGAGCTCCTCGTCATTCTTTTTGCAATCTGCAATGAGTTCCTCGATCTCCAGGAGATGGGCCTCGGAGTGGATCTCCGGACGGTCAACGACCTGTTTGCGAAGTTCCTCGGCAATACCAAGGGAAGTGGTCACCACGAGATGGGTGTTCCAGATGTCCCGGGCCGTGCGGCTGTTGTCGGAGAGCTCGGAGAAAGCATTAGCTGTGGTGTCCATGGGAACAATCGTACGCCGGAGGCTTCCCACGCGCAACCGCCTCCTCCGATCAGTTGAAAAACCGGAAGGAGGCGGTGCGAGGAGAACCTAGGAAAAGCGATGATCCCCGGAGCGAAAAGAGAAGTGACTAGCTGACTGCCGCCAGCTTGCCCTCGAGCCCCTCGATGAACTCAGCGAGCTCATCCCGGTTGGGAGCCTCGCGGCCTCGGTCCAGGTCGGCGTCCATGCTCGCGAGGATCTGCTTCAGGAAGCCCAGAGCCTCCTCACCGGCGGTCTCCAGGGTGCCCATGTGCTCCACCGAGGAGTAGCAGCCGAAGCTGTTGGCGACCGCCACCGATGTGGCTCCACCCTCCTCGAAGGCGGGGAAGTAGAAGGCGTCGAGCTGATCCCGGTGGGGACCGCAGGTCTCGCAGTCGCCGCCCTCGCCGACCTCGCCGGAGAAGCCCAGGGAGTCACCAACGCCCGTGAGGTACTCCTCGGTCTGGATACGGATGGCCTTGGGGACCTTCACGCCGTAGTCCTTCTCCACCGCTCGGATGAAGGAGGCCACATCCCGAGGGCTCCGGGAGCTGAACTCGTGGCTGTAGCCCTTGAGGGCACCGTCGTAGGCGCCGAGGCTCACCGTGCCGAACTCCGGGAAGAAGCTCAGCCAGAGGATGGCGTCCTCCTGACGGTCCCCGTTGCTGCGCAGGGTGAAGCTCGTGTCCTCGAAGTGGCCCGCGAAGGGCGTTGCGGTGTCTGCGTCCATGAAGTTGTCCTATGTGGTGAGAGGCTGTTGTAGACTGCTTGGAGTGGAGGGTTAGTTGGTCGCGCAGAGGTCCCGGAACTTCTGGGTCTTCAGGCTCTTGCGGAACCAGCGGCGCTCGAGGCGACGAACCTTGTAGATCCGACCATCGAACCGAGCGGATTCGGTCTTCGCGGAGGCAGCTGCTTCAACCCGGCGGGCAGCTGCGAGCCTGCGCTGGAGTCGCTCGCTACGGAGCTGAGCGAACTTCGAGGAGATCGTCTTCGTGGTGTCCATGGGATCATTCTATGTGGACAGCTGTCGGCTGTCAATGGGATGATCCTCGGATAGTCGCTCGATGTCGTGGAGGGGGCTGCTCAGAGAGCTTCTAAGCTGCTGAGTGCCCCTCGATGATCGTCTCGACGGCCTCGATGAAGCCCGCGAGCTCCCCACGAACTCGCTCGCCCTCCGCAGTCTCCAGTCCTGATCGCAGAATGCGCAACGCCTCTGTCCGCACTTCGAGATCCCGGGGATCACCGTAGATCGCAGCGCCGCCGTAGCAGCCGTAGCGATTGGAAACCGCTAGGGAGGGCGAGCCTCCGAACTCGAATGCAGGATAGTAGAAGGCCTCGAGCTCATCATCGTTGGAGCCACAGGTCTCGCACTCAGACGGTGCTCGAAGCTGACCCGAGAAGCCCAGGGAGTCCTCGATCTGGTAGAGGTACTGCTCGGACAGGGTACGGAATTTGGACTCGATCCGAGTCTCGTAGCGGGACTCCACATCCCGGATGAAGTTCGCAACTTCCCTCGGGTCGGAGGACACAAAGTGGCTGTTGCGATCCTGGAACTGGCCATCCCAGAGGCTCAGGGTGAGCTTTCCGATCTCAGGTCGGAAGCTCAAGGAGAGATCCGCCGTCTTAGCGTAGTCCCAGTGCGGGCGAAGTGCTGTGACTGCATCCTGGAAGTGCTGTGCGAAGGCAGTGCTGTAGTCTGAGTCCATGGGTGGATCGTAACCACGGAATGGACCACCGTTCAGAGGGAATCTGCTCGATGGCTCAGCCGGCTAACAATCTGCAGGAAGGCTGTGGTAGCGCATCGTGATTCGAAAGCAGTGGTTCTCGCCGAAGCATGGCTGGAGCCCACAGAGAGGCAGCCTAGAGCATCGATGTGGCCGATGCTCTAGGCTGCGCGCTCAGGATGTCGAATCTGACATACAGGATGCCGTCAGAAAGTGCCGATCCGAGGGTCTGAAAGTGAGATCTGAGGGAGGCGAGGGGAAGGGAGATCTCTCAGCGCTTTCCAGCGCCGACGAGGGGCTTCGAGGCCTCGGGCTCCGCCTGGAGCTCGAGCTTCCGGGCAGCCCAGAGGTCGAAGCTGCGGACGGCGCTCTCGAGGCTGCCCTTGGACCACTGGGAGACGGTGAGGTAGCCAGGCTGGATGCGGGCGACCAGAGAGCGGGCGCAGTCCTCGCAGATCAGGCAGGGCTTGAAGGAAGCGGCCCGGCGGTAGGAGCCGCCGACCTTGCGGCGGGCCAGGGTGAGGTCGTCCTCGTCGAAGCGGTCCTTGCAGTTGTGGCAGGTCTTCTTGGCCATGAGCGGAGATCCGATCCTGTGGTGTAGCGGAGTGGTGTAGCACCATCATACATCCCAGGATCGTCCGCGCAACAGTCGGTTTCCGAACTCGTCGAAGAACCACCTGCAGGAAGCATTCAGCTGTCCGCAGGGAGTGCTAAGACAGAGAGTTCAACCCTCGATGGGCTCGACCTGGAAGTCGAAGACACCGATGGTGCGACTTCCTCTGATGAGCGAGTCGACTTCGGGATCATCCGTGGGATCGAGCTCAACGCTGAAGTCCCAGCCGCCCTCGTCGCTGTAGGAACCTGGAGACAGCGTTCCTACTCGACCCGTGTAGAGCATGGAGTCCTTGACGCGGACCCGCATGCCATCTTGCAGTTCGACTGTTGCTTCAGCCATCGTTCTGTTCCCCGTCTCTAGGATCGAGTCGAGAGCTGTTCGCTCTCCTTCATCGATTCACCATACGCCGTTGAGAGCTATCTGGCAACGGTCAGTAGGAACCGTTTGCTCAGAGTGTTACCCCTCGACCAGCCGACCTTTGGAGTCCCGGTTGGAGGAGTCGTGGGTACCCTTGCCGCGAACTACCCCCTCGTCATCCGTGAAGGGACCGTCCACCCGGGGGTCGTAGCGAGTGAGCCGCAGGAAGTACTTCCCGTCCTCGAGCTCCATGCTTCGGTCACTGTAGCTGTAGGTGGAGAAGATACCCTCGGGGAGTACTGCTCGAAGATCCACATGCTCGGGGTGGGTCAGCTCGGCAACCCGGAAGAAGAGGTGCCGATCACTCCCGGAGCTGTCCAGGGGGATGATCCTGGCAGCCGCCAGGAGGTTGGCGAAGCGCTCCTCGAAGGAGAGGGTGACCTTGGGATCCGGCTCGATGATGCCCTGGCCATCTTCGCCGATCCGCCAGCCCGGAGCCGCGTTGACGAGGTTCCGGAGGTAGCTGTTCACCGTCCGGTAGTAGATCCGGTTCGCCTCTCGGCCCTCGGCGTTCTTGATCCCCTCGCGCAGCGCTCGGCGATTGACGGCCCGGCGATCCCAGAGCTTCACGCCGCCCTCGATGAGCTTGGCTGCCTTCCGGTTAGTCTTCCGGGGCATCCGGAGCCGACCCAGGGAGTGGGGGAGCTCAGGAACGGGCTGCGCGGGCTTCTTCTGCTCGCGGGCCTGAGGCGACTTGGCCATGGTTCCGTTCCTCTGTTCGGCGGATGGATGGAAGATGCTGAAAGCTACTGCGGATTTATCCTACACGATTCCCGACGGATCCACAATGGGGTAGGAGCTATCGACGGCGATGAGACCTCTCTTCGGAGCTCCCCTCCGCGGCTCACCGTGGGCGAGCGCCCCTGCGCCCGGGAACAGATTCGGCTGGGTGTTGACAGGGCCTTCGAGGATGGCATAGGATGAACCCATGAACGACTTCCAGTGGCTCCTGATCTTCGGCTTCTCCTTCGCTGCCGTCATCGCCGTGCTCATCGTCGCCTCGATCTACCTCCCCCGGATCCCCGCCGTCGCCCGTGCCATCGCCAACTTCAAGGCTGGTCGCTCGGGTCTCGCTCAGGATGTGGCCAAGCTCCAGGCTCGCATCAACTCCTGATCAACACCTTCCTCTCGACATCTCTTCGGCTGTCGGTTTCCTCCTCGGAGGCGCCGGCGGTCGTTCGTCATTTTAGGCGAGCTTCGAGCTGTAGCTAGAGCGTGCGAGGCCTCTCGCTCCATGATAGGGTAGCCTTCGCGCCAGAGCATTCGGCGCCCACCCGGAATCGGCCTGCGCCCGGCTCCATCGTGTGGGAATCCACCAAGTGGAAGCTCACTGCACTCTCGATGTACCGGGGACTTTCCCTGACTCCAGATTCGCAGTTGACCAGCGCAGGAAGGGCACTAGCAGAAGGAGCAGTTTCCCATGACCGAGAACAGTATCAAGCAGCAGGCTCGCCGCTTCGCTGAGAAGCACGGCATCAGCTACACTCGAGCCCTCGCAGGCGTAACCGAACCCCTCTATAGGCTCAGGGTTGAGCTCCTCCAGTCGCAAGCAGATCATCCCGAGGGACGCCAAGGTTTTCGGATCACCGAGGATCGAGAGACATTCCTCGAGGGAAGCCTGAAGACAGGCATGAAGATCCGAGGTACTTCAATCTACCTCCTCCGCCCCGAAGGTAGCGATCCCATGAGATGGGACTGGCAGCGAGAGCAGCAGGACTGGCTCCTCGAAGTTGCCCGACGAACTCAGGTCCTTCGAGATTCAGGCGCTCGCAACTTCTGGGAACAGCGTCAGCTCTACAGAGCGGGAATCGCTAGCGAGACACTAGAACCGCTGGCTCACTACTACTTGGGAGACACGAAAACAGCAAAGCTTCTCGATCACTGGACTGGAACTAATCTAGGGATCATCGATGCAGCGGTGGATCAGGACTGGCGCGAGGCAATGCTCGAGAAAGGTCACAAGTTCAGCGAGCTGCAGATGGGAGCCTTCACCATGAGGAAGATCAGCCTCGATGACTTCCAGGCGTTGCTTCAGCCTGCACAGCCTTCGGCCTAACAGCTCACTTTACCTCCATCGGCCGTCAGCTTCTCCCCCACCCGGAGAAGCTGACGGCCGATCGTCGTTTCAGGCGGTCTCGAGATCTCAGCATCCAGTTGACGGCAGGCTGACTCCATGATAGAGTCGGTCCTGCGCCAGAGCACTCGGCGCCCGTCCGGAACCGGCCTGCGCCCGGCTCCATCGCACGGGAATCTACGAGGTAGAAGCTCACTGCAACTCTCGAAATGGAACCGGGACAGAAGTCCCACTCCTCCTCAGAATCGCAGTACTCGTCAGCGCAGGCAGGACACCCACTGCGAGAAGGAGCAATCCCATGACCGAGATCAGCCTCAAGCGCCAGGCACGCCGCTTCGCAGAAGAGCACGGAGTATCCTACACCCGTGCGCTCGCAGCGGTGGATGAGCCTCTCCACCGGCTCAAGTTCGAGCTCGCCACCATGCATCGTGCTGTGCCCACGGGCTTCACCGTCACGGACCCCGAGGATGAGCTCCTCGAGCCTGCTGACAGCGATGATCCCCTGGGTCGGATGCGGCGCAAGATCCGCGGTGTCGACTACCGGCCAGCTTTCAGCTATCCCAAGCGAGACACCATGCTCCTCCTGGAACTCGGCCGGCGCACCCGGCTCCTCCTCGACTCCGGCTCTCAGGACATCTGGGAGCACCGAGCGCTCCACCGGGCCGGGCTCACCGAACTCAACCTTGAGCCCGTGCCCGACTACTACCAGAAGTTCAAGGAAGCCCAGAATCTCCTCCGGGACTGGAACGGGCCCGCGGTGGGCATCATCCCCGTGGCCGTGCTCCAGGATGAGTACAAGAAGATCGCTGAGGAACATGGCCATCAGATGACTTCCCGCCAGCAGCGCTCAGCCTGGATGCGGAAGATCACCCTGGATGAGCTCCAGCTCCTCTTCCGTCCCGAGGGCTACATCCCCTCCAACATCCCCGAGTAGGAAGACCCCTTCCGGAGTAGCCTTCGGCTCAACCTAGCCTCAACAGCACCGTGGCCAGTGGACTGTCAACAGGAGTTGCTATCCACTGGCCACAGCTGTCGCTCTCGGCGAGTCGGAGCGTCCGAGCGCATCGTTGTCGGTGCCGATGGCGCTCAATCGCTCAGGAGGCAACCTACGCCTTCGGCTCCAGGGGAGTGAAGGACTTCCCATCGCTGGACTCAGAGAGCCCCAGGGAATCGTCCGACCAGACGAGGTAGACAGTCCTGGAGACGAAGGCCTTGCCCTCGACCTGCTTCTGCTCCTCGAAGGAGCCGAAGACCTTGAACTTCGTCTTCGGATCTTCCGCCGGGTACTTCAGTGCCTCTGCCTCCTCCTGGGAGAGCTTGATCCCGTAGGACTTCTGGATCTCCCTCTGCACGGACTCGACCTGCCTGTAGGACTGATCGTAGGTCGGGCTAATATGCATGGTGGGACCGAGCCCGACCGCAATGGTGATTCCCCCGAGGAGCACGGCGAAAATACCGAGGAGCTCATCCACAGCTGAGGACTTTCCCCCGCGCATCTTCTTGCTGAGGGCGACGAAGACGAGTCCGGCAGCAATGACGACTGCCCCGAGGGTGAGTGTGGTGATGACCGTCGCGGGATCGCTGTTCTCGACCGCTGGGTAGGGAATGGGCTGCATGGAAGGAGTTCCGTTCTAGGCGATGAGCTGTCCATTTCCAGGTCACCGTACCAAAAAGGCTGATCCCAGGATGTCGCTCAGAGCCCGGTTTCAGGAAGTGGCCCTAGGATCGGGCTTCAGTCGAAGAGCTCATCGTCATCGAAGAAGTCTTCGACCTCCTGATCCGTGGGAAGATCCAGGTCCAGGGCAGGACTCCGGCCGAAGCTCGGAACGGGGCTACCTGCGACAGGCTCAGGCTCGCTCACAGCCTCCGGGACAACCACGGGCGCAACCGCTGAAGCTCCCGCAGGTCTGTTCCCAGGGTCAGTCCGACGGGACCCAGAGAGCCTGTCCGAAGCCTTGACCGCAGCCCTGCCCGCAGGGATCTTCTCCAGGGCGTCGAGCTCCCGCTCCGCCTCGAGGAACTCACTGTCGAAGAGCTCATCGTCCTCGTCGGGCTCAGAGGCCCGGTCGAAGCGCTCTGAGTCGGGATCCCCCGAGGGCACGCCGGGGTCCACCAGGGGCTCAGCCCGAAGGCTGCCCCGATGGTCCGACGGGACTCGCCTCGAGGAGGATCCCTCGGTGAGCTCCCGTAGATCCCCGTCGTCCACGATCTCAGCGTCCACCACAGCATCCAGGGCGGGATCCCTCAGGTCGAGCTCGTGCTCGAGGATGAGCTCCACGGAGGCCGATGCGAAGAACGCCCGGACCTGCTCCAGGGTCACCGTGGTGAAACGAGCCCGGCGGGCGATGAGGATCTTCCGGTCCCGGCTGGGAGCCACCTCCCTACCACCCTTGAACTGGAGAGGCCTCCTCGATCTACCCCTTACCCGGCCGGTCTCAGCGAAGGACTCGTTCTCCCCGCCGGGATAGCGCTGGATCTGCCGGAGCACGCTCGGGTAGTCGTCTCCGAGGTCGGGCTTGAGCTCCACGAGGACCCGAGGGCGCTTCGCCTTGTTGGGCTCGTAGACGGCCACATCCAGGGTGCCGTGGTGGGCCTTGAGCCGGTTGCGGTTGAGCTCGGCGAGCTTGTGCTTCTTCACGGAGTCGAGGAAGTCCACATAGGCCTGCCCGTCCTTGGCGTCGATGAAGGCCACATAGGATGCTGGCAGGATGTCGAAGGCCACATCCCAGCCCGACTCCTCGAACTTCACCGCGGAGACCCGGAGGGGCGATTCCTTCTCGTGGACCCGGCAGCCGAGCTCCCGGCCGATGCGCCGGGCGATGGCCTTCTGCTTACCGCAGACGGCTCCGTCGAGCTCCTCGAAGCCCAGCCGCCGGGCAACTGCGAGCCGCATCTCTTCCTCGAGGAAGCGGATCTGGAAGGCGTTGTGCTCCGGGGAGTCCTGAGCCTCGTTGCCGAAGTTGACGATGAGCCCGTGGAGCCGGCCGTAGTCCTCGGCGAACCAGGGCTGGTTGAGCACCCACTCCAGGTAGCTGTGATCGGCCATCACCCGGTCGATGGGCTGCCCCTGGTACTTGCCGAAGGGCCAGAGCTGATCGCCCCGGGCTACCTCACCAGTTGCCATCTACCCCTCGACTCCTTCGGGTGATCAGTTGTGCACAGTTCATGGCAGGAGCTCCGGCTAGAGCTACCGCCGGCTCATCATACCGACGGGAGCCTCCAGGAGGCTACTTCTACGAAGTGAGACTAGCTCGAACGCTCCAGGCCCCGGTCGAACCAGGACTGAGTATCCCAGGCGCTCTGGCCCTGCTCCTCCATGCTGTCGAAGTAGCGATCCCAGGCCTCTCGACCCGGGCTGGCTGCTGACACGAAGGTGTAGCCAGGACCTCCACCTCTGCTCAGCACGACTTCCTGGCCCCGAAGGCTGTCGTAGACCTTCTGGGCCTCCCGGAGAGCCACGAGGTGGGCTGCTCGGAGAGCCCGACGATTGCGGAGCTTCCAGAGCTTGCGACCCAAGATCGCCTTCAGGCTGTTCGCAGTTGCTTCGGCCATGGGCTTCCTACTTTCCGTAGACGATCCACTCGGGCTCGATGGCCACGAAGCTCTCCCAGCCGTGGCCTTCGATCTTTCCCCAGCTCTGGCAGTAGACTCGGGAACCCTTCCGGGTGCTTCCGTCGGTGGAGGGCGCTGGACCGTAGTCCACCGACTCCAGCCAGGTCTCGACGAGGCTCACCACCTGGTCGAGCTCCAGGGGTGCCGGCAAGGGATAGACCGGGATCCCGGAGCTGCTCTCCCCGTGGCCGTCTGTCCAGTGGAGCACGAGCCGCTTTCCATCTCGATCCACAGACCAGGCTTCGACCTTCCGATGGCCGAAGACAGGAGTCTCGAAGGGCACCGCCAGAGCAACCCGCAGGGGCGCTCCAGTGATGTCGAAGGACAGGTGGTGGGCCGTGCGCTCAACCTCTGTGGGAGTGCTGATGTCGTCTGCTGTTGCCATGGGGGCTATCCTCTCAGGAGTTTCGCTTCAGTAGGGTGAGGGAGCTTTCCAGCCTCGCCTTGAAGTTAGGGCGCACGGGGACTGTGGGCGATTCGGCCTTGCCGGTGAGTTCCGACTTCGACGCCGCTGTTGGCTCATCATCGGCTCCGACGACTGGCTCAGCCTCAACTGCCGTAGCTGTCTTTGAGGAGCTTTGGTTCGCTCGCTCCTCCCGGCGGTCCGCGTGGGATTTGAGCCCAACTGACGCCATGAAGAGCAGGAGTAGGAGCGCTCCGTAGACCATGCCCTGGGGAGCACTGCGAACGAAGACCATCGTCGTCGTCGTGAGCGCCAGGGCCAGCTTCAGGGAAACGAGCGCATCCCCCAGGATCAGCTTACTCTCCACCATGGACTTCCAGAAGAACACGCTCCCTGTGGCCAAGAGCAAGGCGAAGGCGAAGAGCACCAGGACAGCGATTGCTGAGCTTCCGGGGTGGGAGGCTCCGAGGATCAGGAAGCCGAGCACTCCCAGGCTCGCCAGGGGAATCGCTGCTCTCAGCGCTTTGGCCACGAAGCGCTCGGCTCCAATACCCCTGGGCAGGGTGATGCTGTCCATGCTACTTCTCTTTCCTCATCTGTGGGATGTGCAGCGCTGCTGTGAGCTGTGCTACGATACCGAGTGGACTTCTAGGCGGAGACGCCCTGGGCCACACTGGGAGCCGAAGAGAGGCTCTCGGTGGCGGCAGGAGCCTCCAGGACCTCCCGGGAGGAGATCTTGGGAGCCTCGAGGGCTGGTCGGGCGGGCTTGAGCTCCTTGAAGCGCTTTCCATCCCGGGACTCGGAGAGAACCAGATCGCCGTCGGTGGAGTTGAGGTAGAGCGTACGCTCCAGGAAGTTGCCTCCCTCGACCTGATCCTGGATCTTGATGGAGCCGAAGGTCTGGAAGCCAGGACCGGGATGATCCATTGGGTAGCCGAGGGATTCGAACTGGCCTTCAGTGAGGCTCAGCCCGTAGTGCCCGTTGAGCGCTGATCGAATCTGCTCACTGCGAGCCTTCGCTCTCGTGGCTGCCCAATCGTCCTGAAGAATGAGGGAAAAAGGCATGATGGACACAAGTCCGAACATGGTCACTCCCACAGATAGGAGGAAAGGAAGGCCACCTCCCGTGCTGACGGACAGAGCTCCCGTCCCCAGGAGTGCGGGAAGCTGAGCAATGCCCACAGCGCCACCTCCGATGAAGCCGGACATGACCCTTCGATCTCGACGCTTCTGTTCCTTGGTGTAGGTGACTGGTATGAAGTCCATGGGGAGTTCCTGTTCTGATTGAAGGCAGCGCTCTGGAGCTTTGAGGGGCTCAAGCGGAGGTACCCGTCCGGATGGAATCGGAGTGAGTACCCAGTTGAGCACAGATCTACAGTCCCAATGGTCGCACACTCCTAAGCCCGAGTCAACTGGTTGACCGGAAGCCTTAGCCCAATGAAAGCGTGTGAGGGCTAGAAGATGCTCTTAGCCCTCGGAAGAGGGGTTGCGCTGCGCTCACTGACCGCATATGTTGGAACCAACACCACACGACGCCTCCACCACAGGCATCGCCGAGAACTTTCAGGAGTATCCCATGGCCGAGAACATGAGCAACCTCGAGAACTACCTCCGCAACTCCACGGGCATCCACTTCCTCCTCCGCCGGAAGATGATCGCCGCCTACCCCACCGACGCCGCGATCCCCACCCTCCGGGAGCTCCACACCAACGCCGCCGTCCACGAGCTCACCGATCAGGCCCGGGCCGACCTCGCCGTGCTCATCGAGAACGAGGACGCCGCGATCCGACCGGTCTTCGCCTGAGCTAAGAACAGGTGCACTGAAGCACCGCCATTCAATCCACAGAGAGGTCTTCCCAATCGGGAGGGCCTCTCCTCTTTCCATTGAGGGATGCCGACGCAGTTGCAGGAATCGGCTCCATCATGTATCATCGACGGATGGCCAACCACACAGAAGAGCTCCGCGCCCTCTCCAAGAAGATCTGGGCCGAAGCCGACGAGCTCGTAGACATCGACCCCATCGAACTCCGGGAGCTCACCTACAAGGCAGCCAACGCACTCGACAGGGCAGCTGCCCGGGAAGAGGCCGTCCGAGAGGCCCTCGCCCGCGCCGAGCGAGAGAACGCTCCCCACCTCTACCCTGCCGACATCGAGGAAGCCCTGGACGCATGAGCACAGCTGCAGACAGCCCCGCCGGGAGCTCCGAGGAGAACTTCCTCGAGGGGATCACACCGGCTGAGATCCTCGCCTACGAGCTCGCCCTGGCCGACACCGACCTCATCCGCAGCCTCAAGGGTGCCCGCATCCAGCAGGGGATCACCGAGGAAGAGCTTGCCCAGAGGCTGGGGATCTCCGTGGACTTCGTCCGAGCCTTCGAGGGCAACCAGCAGCGCGGTGTCACGCTCGCCACTGTGCGCCGCTACGCCCACGCCCTGGGAGTCCGAGTCACTCACTCCGTGGAGATCTTCGAGGGGCACTGATCAGGCTCCTCTACGGAAGCCGCCTGACCGTTGCGCGGGCTCCCATAGGGGCATATGATTGCCCCATGACCACCGCTGAAAGCACTTCGACTCCCAGCTACATCCCAGTGGAGTGGAGGGCTCGCCGGCGGGAGCACCGAGCTTCGATGCTTGCCGTCAAGGCGCAGGCTCTGAGCGAGCCGGTCTACGAGTACCGCTACCTCAAAGATGACCGAGGACGCAGCGTGAAGCACCGTCGTCCGGTCTCCGGCTACGCTCAGGATGGATCCAAGGCGCAGTGGGAAGTCGCTCCCCGCAGCGAGAGCGGCTACAGTACCTTCGATAACAGCCGGCTGACCTACGCTCGCTCCGCGGGGCTCCCCAGCCTCGGCAAGAAGTACGCTCCGGGTCAGCGCTAGAAGGCCGTTGCGCGGGCTTCCCTGGAGGCATATGATTGCCCCATGATCGCTCTCCCGCTCGCTCCGGCTGACGCACCTCCGACCTCTCCCAGCGACTCCATCACCCTGACCCGCTCGGCCGAGTACTCCTGGAAGTGCGCCTGCGGAGCCCTCTTCACAGGCCCCACCGAGACGCGAGTCCAGGCCAGTCAGATGCTCCACCGGGGCCTCCACCGGCTCCAGGTCCGGGCAAGCATCGCTGGAGACAGCTGCTTCGCCTACCGGGTCATGCGCCCCGAGCCCGTCGAGGGCTGGGCGCCCGGCTACAACTGCTGCCCGGCGACCCCCACGGCGGACAGCAAGAGGCTTCAGGACGAGCTCTGGGCGCTCTACAGGGATGTGCTGGACCTCCTCCACGGGAACTGAGCCGGTCGGCAAGGTTGACGGGGTTGACAGGGAAGTTCCCTCCGTGTAGCGTTGGAGAAGCACAGTGTCCAGCTACGGAGGGAACTTCCCATGCGCTACCACTTCGGCCCCGAGCTCAAGCTCGAACCCTGCGGCTTCGGGGATCACTGCCCTGCCAAGAGTCACTTCGACAGCGAGCGAGAGGCTACCTCCACCCTGGAAAAGGCTCAGCGCATCAGCAACCAGAGCTTCTCCTCTCCGGTCACCGGCGTGAGCGGTGAGGATCTCGAGTTCTTCCTGAGCGCCATCCTGGAGGCCAAGTCCCCGAGCATCTGGGGTCCCGATCCCACCACGAAGCTCGAAGGCAAGTACAGCGAGGAAGAGATCCAGAGGATCCTTCAGCTCCTTGCTCGCCACGGCGTGCTCAACGCCACCCACCGCACCGATGTGCAGTTCGTGGATGGCGTCGAGAAGATCCACACTTCGGGCATCCTCTGGAAGGTCGAGACGACGACCTGGGGTGGCCGCAAGAATGTCTCCCTGCACAGCTCCCTGGAGCTCACCGACCTCGGCGACAGGATCTTCGACGGACTCCGAGAACAGGCCATGGAGGCTCTCGGGGGAGATGATCTGATCGCATCCCTGGAGACAGATGGCAGCGCAGTGGAGAACTTCACCGAGGACCTCGCTCGCCTCGTCGACCACCGGAGCGAGCTTCAGAAGCGCGCCGGGGGCAAGCTCCCCGGCCAGATCCAAGAGCTCATCGACGGAACCTGGGGACCCGATCGTACCTGGACCCGATCCGACATCGCCGAGAAGTTCGGCTGCTCGATCTCCAGCGCCACCGACATCGCCACCAAGCTCACGACCTGGGGAATCCTCCAGCGCACTACCCAGCGCAACTTCTACGGCCCCAGGCTCATCGCCTACCGGGTCGTCCTGGGCCCCATCGCCGTGCTCGGTGGGATCTCCGAGATCGTCAAGGAGTCCGAGTCGGAGCTGGTTGCAGCCTGAACCCAAGGCCTAGCCGAGCGCCGAAGGGCCGGACCGATCCATTCGTGGCGGTCCGGCTCTTCGCGTGGCTGAAGCCACAATTCCCTTCCGAGGGTTGTGATCGGAAGCACTTCGGTGTAGCGTTGGCTCCATGGACACCAGCGACCAGACCATCGACCGGATCCTCGCCCAGGAGCTCGCCCAGGCTGAGCGCACCGAGGAGTCGCTCACAGCCGTGCGGCTCTACGCTGAGAACCAGGGCGACAAGTTCCACCCGCTCAGCGACGAGATCCTCTCCGCCATCGAGGCCCACGAGCAGTCCGTGCGGGACTCCCGGACGAGCTACGAGCCCGAGGCCGACGAGCTCCCCGCCATCGTCGCAGAGGAGAACGGCGAGCTCCACGCTCAGCTCTCCGAGGTCGTGGCCAGCTACGAGAAGGATCCCTCGGGCCGTCCCCACCCCTACCACATCGGTCGGCTCCAGGACTACCTCACCCTGAGCGAGGACGAGGACTGAGATCCAGACTGTCGGAAACTGACCGTTGACAGGCTACCTCACCGAGCATAGGATTCTTCCATGACCACCACGCAGCTCGAGACCACCGCCCCCGTCTCCACCGTGCCGACTCCCGTGGGCTCCACCGACGGCATCACCCTCCCCGAGGTCGACGGCCTCTACACCATCGCCGGTCGAGAGGCCATCGTGGACGGCTTCACCGGGAGCACCGTCTGGTACAGCATCCTCCAGGCCAACGGTGAGACCACCAAGCACCGGACCACCCGGCGGGCCTTCGCCAACCCCGCCCTGGTCCAGCACCGGAGCTGAGCACCGCTCCTCCCCAGATCGCTTCGCCCCCGCCGTGGCCACTGCCGGCGGGGGCGTTGCCCATTTTAGGAGCTCCACTGACTACGATTGGCCGTTGCGAATCCGCTTCATCCGTGTATAGTTGAACTCGCACACCACACCACGCACCACCCATTCTTCTGGAGTAGCTCCCATGGAACAGCTCGCCACTGCCTCGAAGCGTCCCTCGGTCCGAGAGATCGCTACCGACGGCATGATGATGCACTACAGCGACCCGCAGATCATCAAGGAGCAGGTCTCCGCCCTGAAGAACCTGGGGCTCATCGAAGGCGCCATGGAGAGCATCGAGGTCCACAACCCCGTGCTCGCGACCGCCATCCGCTCCAAGCTCGAGCACTTCATCGACTACGAGCAGATGAACGAGAAGCCCGTCGAGTACAGCTACGAGGGCTCCGACGGCGGCGCCTACCTCAGCTCGACCTACACCTGGGTGGCTCGGCTCCACTACGAGCTCCAGACCGTCGCGCTCTTCGGGCTCATGGAGATCCTCGAACACGGAGAGCTCGCCCCCGAGCAGATCGCCGACTTCACGGTGGCCCTCGGCAACACCACGGTGCAGCAGAACGCTTCCCTGGCCTTCAACTTCAACCCGCACCGACAGCCCAAGGACTTCTTCGACTCCGTGTGCCAGCGCTTCCTCGCCGAGGGCTACGAGGTCTCCAGCCGGGGCTATGACCACTTCTACTCGATCCCGGGCTTCCTCTGGAGCGCCTTGAACTCCGAGCAGCGAGGCCGCGTCGCAGCAGCCACCATCCGCCGGGAATTCAGCCCCCAGGGCCTCGACGAGCGCACCCTGCGCCGGGACTTCGGCGACCTCCTCGCCACGATCTTCACCGGGGGCAAGAAGCTCCACATTCCAGGGTTCATCGAGGGGATCGCTCAGGAGTTCAGCTACGACTGCGGCGAACGCTTCGCCAAGGGTCGTGTCCAGTGCACCGGCGAGGGCTTCCTCTGGATCGAGGAGCTCCGCGGGCTCAAGTCCGCCCGCTGACCGCAGAGAGTCACCGCAGCAGTCCTCCAGTCCTTTCCACATTTCATTCCTTCAGAATCGAGTATCCCATGGCCGAGTCCGAGAACACCGCTACCGTCCCCTCCGAGGTCTACCGGGGCACCATGCGTTCCATGATGCGCTGCAGCATCATCACCCCGGAGACCCAGTACCAGGGCGGCCTTCGCTACGCCGACCCGGATGCCGACGGCCCCCGCCGTCTCTTCTTCGGAGAGCAAACCGAGGAGGACGAGCTGAAGAGCTTCATCGGTGCTCAGATCGCGGGAGTCGCCGTCCCCGTTGAGGTTCAGGGCTACTTCAGGTACCGGACCAACGCTTACGGAGAGGACTACCTCGACGAGAGCGCCCTCTTCGTGAAGCGCGTCACCATCGCCGGCTGAGAGTTCCCTCGGGAAGGCCCTGGGAGCCCGCGAGAGCGCCGCTTGCGGCTCTCCCGTCGGGTTGCGCCATCCCGGAAAGATCGGCCTCAGGGAGGCCTTGGAGGATTCACAGCGTTCCTCCGGAGCCTCCCTCTTTCGACAACCGGCGACAGCTGTTGACAGGAAAGCCCTAGCCACATAGGATCATTCCATGGGCCACGCAACCGCAATCATCCACCTCAGCCTCGACGAACTCCCCGAGAAGGTCACCGCCTCCAGCGTCATGGGCGCGGCGATCTCCAAGTGGCATGATGAGGAGGCCGAGCGCTGGTCCGACGCCCGGGCAGGCTCCCCGGGCTTCAGTCCCCTGATGAGCCGGGAGACGGCAGAACGCGCCATCTACAAGGCCGGCACCATCAGCGACGGTGTCTCCAAGATCATCCCCCTCACCGACGACTACGCCGAGAAGACCACCACCCTCCGGCTCCAGGTCACGGCCAAGGAGCTCAAGGAGCTCCGCCGGAACTCCATCTGGGAGCTCCTCGACGCGGGCCGCTTCGGCGAGGATGCCGTGAAGATCGAGATCGACAGCCTCCCCAAGCTGCGAGCACCCCGGGCCGAAGCCACCCCCGGCAAGGCAGTGACGAGCTACCGAATCACCGATCACCGGGGCCGGCCCTTCGAGAAGCCCTGGGGTCAGGAGGAGCACAGCACCCTGAGCATGCCCTACCCCAGCCAGGCAGCAGCCCGGGCTGCAGCCGTGGAGCACATGAACAACAACCCTCAGGTCTCCAGCCTCGCGGTGGAGGCCTTCATCCAGCGGGACACCGGCAGCACCGCCCTGGTCACCATCAGCCGACCCGAGCCCGAGAGCGCCACCGCCTCCTTCAAGGTCACCACCGAGAAGCCCAAGGCCAACGCCAAGGTCCACGGCTACCTCGTGGCCTTCGACTACCACCACTGAGCTTCAGCCGAGGCCCTCCGGATGGCTCGAAGGATCGCTTCCCGCAGCCTTCGGAAGGCGTCGAGATTCGTCGAGCCCATTGACAGGACTGCGCTCACCACATAGAATAGAACCATGAACGCTCCCGCAGAGACCACCGAAGGCCGCACCACCCTCGAGAAGCTCGACTGGCCCGACTTCGAGGGCGAACTCGCCTATGCCGACACCATCGAGGAGCTCGAAGAGGGCATCCGCAGCTCCATCCGAGAGTGCATCGAGGAGGGCGCCTACCCGAAGTCCACCGAGCTCCTGAAGGCAGAACGGAACAACCGTGGCAGCATGTACGGTGCTCCGATCCTCGCCACGATCTCCCTGGAGACCGCGGAGGTCCTCGAGTTCTGCACCGCCTACTGCGGCGGAGACGAGGACCAGGCCCGGGAGCTCATCGACAGCTACGAGATCGAACTCGGCTGACCGGTAGCAGCTTCCCTCGACCCTAGCAGAGCCGGGAGTCTTCCTCAGTGGAGACTCCCGGCTTTGCCGTTGTGGATTCCAGGATCATGGTATAGGATGAGCACCATGACCACAGACATCCATGCCCACCGGGACGCCCTCGCAGCGCGAGCCCAGGAGAACCTCCAGGACCTCATCGACACCCTGGAGGGGAAGATCGGGATCCTCGGCACGCTCATCGAGTTCCCCGAGCGCTCCACCACGGAGCAGGACCGGCTCAAGGCCAAGATCCGGGGCATCGAGGCAGGGCTCAACCTCGCCAAGACGGCCATCTCGCCCACCACCGCCGCCATGGAGATGGCTGAGCTCCTTCCCCTGGTTCCCTCCGACGAGAAGTCCGGCCTCGAGATCGCCCTCCAGGACGCTCGGCTCCTCGCCCGGCTCCCCTGAGATCGCAGCGACCTCACCGACAGGAAACAGACCGATGGCAACTTCCACCGAATCCCTCACCGAGGCCGAGCTCCTCGGCAAGATCACTCTCTTCGAGCGGAAGCTCCAGGGACTCACCAAGGCTGGCCCCGGCGCTGCCATGGTCTCAGCAGGGACCGCAGTCCGCCTCCGAGCACTCCAGGACGAGGCCCGCAGCCGGGGCGTCGACCTCTAGACCGCAGCTCCAACTTCGCAGAAAGCAGTAGCCACCCATGGACCTCCTCTCAGTCACCGACCCCGGCTGGGCCTTTCCCGCAGTGCTGGCCTTCCTGGGAACGGGCTTCACCATCCTGGCCGCGATCTGGGTTCGCACGACCCGGAAGATCAACCGGGGAATCGATGAGGACTTCGCCAGGCTCCGGGCCATCACCGCCCGGCAGTTCCCCCACAGTGCGACGGCAGCCAGGGCAGCAAAGGAAGCCAGTGACCAGCTGAAGACCCCGGCCGAACTCCGACAGGAGGCGCTCCGATGAGCACCAACAACATCGCACAGGCCGAAAGTCTCGAGCTCATCCCAGTCACCATCAACGGGAAGGTCTATCCCACGGCACTCTACGACGGCGTGCAGCGCTTCGTGGGCAACGGAGTCGTAGACTACATCGTCGGCGAGCTCCTCAAGATCCACGACAGCCACAACCTCCCGATCTACAACAGCATCGCAGTTCAAGTCCTCGAGGGAAAGATCTCCCTGGAGGACCACATCGAGTTCCTCACCCTCTGCCGGGGTAGCCTCGGCCACTTCGAGGACTCCCTGAGCAGCCTCATCGACATGAACCGCCACATCTTCAAGAAGAGCTACGAGGAGCTCGTGGCCATCGACAACCCGCTCTGGAAGTGAGAGAACCCATGGCCGAAGCCGCAGCCACCAGGACCACCATCGTCCGGAATCGGGACCAGCTCGACGGACTCCTCCTCGAACTCGAAGATCGAGGCTACGGAGAGGCAGCAGCCTTCGACGGCACCACGCCCTACCTCCTGGCAGCCTGTGAGCTCGCCGGCGAATCCCGCTGGGACGCCTTCACCAGCCACCCCTACGCCACCGAGAACCAGCCCCGCGGCCTCGAGCAGCCCACCGGCCTCGAGGAAGAGCTCGAGAACGAGGGCCGCTGGGACACCGACGCGCTCCGGCTCTACGGGATCAGCGGAGAGAAACAGTACCCCGGGCTCGCAGGCCTGCGCTACCCCCTCACCGTGCTCCACCCCGGCCTCGAAGGCGAGACCCCCTACCTCGACGAGCGAAGCACCGAGGTCTCCATCGGGCTCACCACGGAGAGCCCACAGGAGCAGATCTCAGATGCCGACAGCCTCACCATGGTCGCGATCCCAACCGGGCTCCTTCAGCGGTTCCAGAGCGAAGATCAGCACTTCCAGGAAGTCTTCCTCTCCCACACCGAACCCGAAGAGCTCTGGACAGCCGCCGGAGAGCTCGAACCCCTCCAGCTCGAGATCCTGGAGCTCGTCTCCAGGGCATCCCTCCAGGGTACCGATCCCACCACCGAAGCCCAGTAGAGACCCACAGGGTACCGACCCAGCCAGTAGGCCAACAGTAGAAAGCCAAAGCCCATGGACACCGCAACCGCAACGGCCACCACAGAACAGCTCCCGGCCACCATCGAGATCGAAGGCAGCCACTACGAAGTCGAGCCGGCCACCATCAGTGAGGCCTACATCGGCTACGAGACCCACGGCATCCTCATCGCCAACCTCTCCTTCAAGGGACTGGGCTGGGGACAGCGAGAGCCTGCCTACAATCGGACTCCCCAGGACCTCGACCGCTACCTCCGGGGTGTGCTCACCGTGACCAAATCCTCCGACTGGAGCAGGGTCGCGGACACTCCAGTCTTCGCTCTCCGGAAGAACCTCATGGGCTCCATCGAGGGCTTCATCTCCGAGGATCAGAAGCGCATCCTGTTCTTCGACAGTGGTCGCTCCAGCAAGGTGATCTTCCGGGACTGAGCGCTCAACGAAGGAGCATCCACAGATGGAGGGGTTTACAGGGAACAGACCCCGGGTATAGGATTCCTCCATGACCAACTCGAACACCGTCTCCGAGCTCGACCTCGCTCCCCTGGAGTCACTCCTCGAGAGCTCCATCATCATCGAGACCCACGGCGAGTACCTGAGCGACACGGAGCTCGAAGACTTCGCTCGCGAGTTCGACTCGGCCCTCGCCACCGTCATCCCCACCCTGGCCTACGAGCGAGTTCGTCAGCCCCTGGAGTCCGCTCGAACTGAGCTCCAGAGGATCCTCGAGCCCAACACGGTGCTCTTCGGCGTCATCCTCGTCACCGTGCTCATCGCTCGCAACGAGCTCAAGCGCATCGTCCATTCCATCGGGGGCTGAACCTCAGAGCTCACAGCAAAGAGCGCCACTCCCGATCTCTAGGGGAGTGGCGCTCTTGCCGTTTGGCCAAAAAAGCTCCTGTAGGAACGATTTCCCCGGAACCCCTCTCAGCTCAGTCTCCGAGCGCGATCAGGCCACCCGGGGCTCCCTCTCCCCATCCTCGGAGTCGTCTCCGGGAATGTAGACATCAGCCACAGTCACATTGATCTCAGCAGGCTCCATGCCGAGGAGCTCCACGATGGCCCGAGCAACAGCACCACGCACAGCGCTCGCCACAGCCTGAAGCTCCTCGGGATACTCAGCCACCAGGGTCACATCGGCGGCAACCTGCCTCTCTCCCACCTCGACCTTCACACCCTGGCCCCGGTCCTGCTGACCGATGGCGCTCCGGAGCGAGCCGATGGCACGAGCAGCTCCACCTCCCAGATCATGGACGCCCGGCACAGTGCGAGCAGCAATGCCCACGATCTTCTCAACCACGCCCTCAGCGATGGTGGTGGTGCCAGCAGTGGTAGCGCTCTGGTCCTTAGTCTCTGTAGTAGCCATGATCTGCTCCTTCTCTCGGACCCAGCTCCTGCCGAGTCTCTCTTCCAGTGGAATTCCGCCGCGAGCATCCTTCGGCACTTCGACCTCCAGCGCGGCTCACAACCTATGACGAAGCGAGCTCCCCAATCGTCACACGAAGGCCCAAACTCTTTCCTCCAGCCCAGCGCTACCCATTGACAGCCAGAGTCCATCCACATAGGGTGAACCCATGGCCATTCCCCAGTTCAACGCCGCAGGAACCGACAGCCTCCTCGCAGAGCTCGACTCCCTGGAGCACGACCGGAGCTCCCGGAACCTCAACGGGCTCATCGAGCTCGCCGACCGCACAGTGACCGTTGCTCGAAGCATCGCCGGAGCCATCATCATCCAGGGCATCCCCGAAGAGCCCTACCCCGGCATCGCCCCCGCGATCTCAAGCTCCCTCCGGCTCCAGCGACTCATGGCCGCTCCCAAGAGCCCCATCCTCAAGCTCCAGCTCATCTCAGAGCTCCTCGACTCCCGCTCCCCCATCATCGAGGCCCGGAACATCGCCCTCGGCATCGAACCCGCCCCCGAACCCAAGCCCTACACCCAGACCGTCTGTGGCACCGAAGACTGCCCCAACGATTCCGAGCCCGGCGAAGAGCAGTGCTACGGCTGCCTCACCGGAGCCTGACCGAAGATCCCACCCAGCCCTCAGCCCTCCAGGTAGTCAGCCCAAGAGTGCCGACAGGCCCCCTCCCCCAGAGCTACCCATTGACAGCCAGAGCCCATCCGCATAGGATGAACCCATGAACGCTCCGGCTCCCAGCAGCTCCACTCCCGCGAAGACCGCCTCAGCCACTCCCGCCGTCGCCTTCCCCGAGCTCGCACTCACCGCGGATGGCACCGTGCTCATCCTTCCCTACCAGGGAGCCCTCGAGCAGTTCGTCCAGTTCCCCATCAGCGACGATGCAGACATCCTCCCCGACGAGGTCTGCGAAGACTACGACGAGGACCTCCTCCTCTCCAATGTGGCAATCTACGATTCCATCGGAGGCCAGGAGGGCTTCCGGCTTCGGCCCGAGCTCACCCAGGAACGCTACTGGCAGCTCGTGAACGACGGTCTGCTCTGAGGCTCACGGGGAGTTGAAATCACAGGAGCTGAAGCCACCGGAACCACTCATCGGAAGCTCACCAAGGCCAACCGGCCGAGCTCACAAAGGCCGACCAGGCTCCATAGAGTTGAGCTCGACCGATCACGGCTCCTCAAAAAACTTCCTCAGAACCATTGCACTCAGTGTCCCATGGGTATAGGATTCTTCCATGACCACCGCGAACACCACCGCCACCGACCAGCCGACCACCGTCGCTGAGTTCGACCTTGCTTCCACCGACGAAATCCTCGCCAAGCTCGCCGCCCTCGAAACCCACAGTGGCGACTTCACCCCAGCCGAGCTCACTGAGCTCATCTGGGAAACTAAGGACACCGTCGACAGGCTCATCAGCTTTGCAGCTCACCGGGAGCTCGCAGTGTTGAGCTTCCTCGAGGCACTCGCCAAGAGCCTCCAGATCCTCATCGCCGCCCACTACCGGATCAACCTGCCCTCGAACATCATCACCGACGAGCTCTCCAAGGTCCGCAAACACATCACCGTGGCCAAGGGAATCATCCTCGGCAGCTAGTTTCAAGAACTACGACGAGGACCTCCTCCTCTCCAATGTGGCAGTCTACGACTCCATCGGAGGCCGAGAGGGCTTCCGGCTCAAGCCCGAGCTCACCGAGGAGCGCTACTGGAAGCTCGTGGTGGCTGCTCTACTCTGAAGCCAGCCTTGTTCCCCGAAGGCTCACCGGTCGCAGTTTCCAAAAAACTCCTCCCGAACCATTGCGCTGAGTAGCCCAAGAGCATAGGATGAACCCATGACCACCGCGACCACCAAGCAGCCCGCCACTTCCGCAGCTGCCAACAGCCTCATCGGCAAGCTCGCCATGCTCGAATTCGAAGGCAGCTCCCTCTCCCTGGCCGAGCTCACCGACCTCGCCTGGGAGGCCAAGCCCCTCATCGCCAAGATCCTCAGCAG